>Ga0070699_100000037_pt1 | contig 133738 bp, 131 predicted proteins | sample KBSK1503metaG_FD_65473 | JGI IMG/M metagenome (GOLD analysis project Ga0070699, IMG submission 65473) | Corn, switchgrass and miscanthus rhizosphere microbial communities from Kellogg Biological Station, Michigan, USA - KBS K1-50-3 metaG | ecosystem: Host-associated > Plants > Roots >... | reverse complement strand
TACTCGGTCAGATCGAAGCTGCAGAAGCCTCTGACAGGCAACAGGGCGAAGGCCGGAAGCCTCGCACATGACGCGAGAATTGCGCTAAGAACCCGGTACTTGTTCTTGCGTCGGCCCTAAACGAGCGTCTCGATCAAAGCCGTCTGGAATTTCGTTGAGAGCGGGGCGCGATCGCTCTGGACAAAAACTCGTTCCCGCCATAACTCACGCCTGGCCTCGGCGAGCGCGTCGACGAAAGAAGGACTGGCTTTGCGTCCGTACCACGGGTGCCGTCGCCAGGCTGGGCTATCACCGTGGACGACCACGTACCAGTACCAGACCAGCGAATAGATGAATAGCGACAACGCTCCGGCTCGTTCCGGTCCACGTCGTCGCCAGCATTGGGGATCCTCGGCGCCGAGGAACTGCTTGCAGTTGCGATGGGTTTCTTCAATCGCCCAACGGTTGGCGTAGGCGCGGGGCGTGAGCCGCCAAGACATTGGCGGTCGGCCGCGCCTTGCGGCGCCACGCGGCGTCCGGGCATACCACGGCGGGCAGGAGCTGCCGCCCCGGCGGCGAGCATGGGCCCGCGTGATGACGAGCCCCTGGTGCGGGGGTGGCTGCTGGAGCTCAGGATGATGGGGCTGCAGCCCACGCACGATCGGGTGGTACGAGCAGAAGATGGCCTGGTACCGGAAGACCGGCCAGGCGGAGACGCTCCGCCGGTCGGGGGAGTCCCCCCACCAACAAGCGGGCATAATCGATGCTTGACACAGAAGGTGACTGCACAGGAGAAATGCGATGGCCAACTACGGCATCTTCGTCGGCTTCGGCGACGCGGTAAGGGGACGTGAGCAGAAGAGCCTGGACCTCTTCAACGAGGCAATGCAGTACTACACGCGCCTCCAGGGAGAAGGCCGTATCGAAAGCTGGGACGTGGTCTTGCTGGAACCACACGGCGGTGATCTAAGCGGCTTCTTCCTTCTCCGCGGCGACAAGGAGAAGCTCGCCCAGCTAAGGGTGGACACAGACTTCGAGCGACTGACAGCCCGCGCCTTGCTGATCGTCGACACCATCGGCGTGGTCGGAGCCTACATAGGCGAGAGTCTCACAGAGACGGTGACGATGTACCAGGAAGCGCTCGCAGAGCTGACCTGACGCGTTTGGCCTCACATCCCATCGCATAGTTTCGCCGAGGATCCTCCTTCTGGATCCGGCTCTCGCCCAGCAGCAACCCAGTTCTGACGACGGCGTCGGCACCCCGAACTGCCCGATTTCGGAGCTCAATATAGCCCAGCCTGCATCTACCCCTGTCCAACGCTTCACCCCGGCCTTTGCGGCCGACGTACATGGCTCGGGGCCACCGTGGGTCGATCGGGTAGCAGGGAGGCGCGGGTGGTCTGAATCCCGGGCGTCGTTCTTGCGAATTAATTGCAGGCGCTACAGTCCCGAGATCGACTCCCGGTTCCTCCCCGCCGCCATCGCACCGGCCATGGGGTTCTCCCCCAAGCCGGCGAGAGGCACACGCCTCTCGGCAGTGGCATTGCTAGCGGTCGGCCGTCGGACGGGCGCACGCCGCGCCTATGCCACAGATCTCCGGCCCCTGGTTGACCATCCACCTTCGTCCCCTCCCTTGGTTTGGGTCCATTACCGGGCCCAAAATGGCCAGGCTCAGCGTCCCGACCCCGACCGGAGACCGCCTGCACCAAGAGCTCCAACGCCGAGCTCCGGCACCGCGTCGGCGGCGAGGTCCCAGCCGGCGCGGAGGTCCTTCCCGAGGGCTACATGGAGGTCTTTTCGACGCTCGCCGCCCTGGCCGTGGCGGTGCCGGGCATGGAGCTGGGCACGCTGGTAGCCTGCACGGGCTACCGCAACCCGGCCCTCCTGGTGAAGGTCGCCGACGCCATCGACGAGATCAGCGGCGGCCGCTTCACTCTGGGCGTCCGGGGCGGGCGACTCGGAGGGGGAGCACGCGGTCTTCGGCTTTCCGTACAACAACCGCATGAGCCGCTTCGAGGAGGCGCTGAAGATCATCCGGACGTTACTCCGGGATGGCAGTCTCGACTTCGAGGGCGAGTACTACACGATCAGGGGCTGCGAGCTGTTGCCGCGAGGACCGCGGCCGCACGGCCGTCCCATCCTGATCGGGACGCTGAAGCCGAAGCCGAGGATGCAGCGTCTGGTCGCACAGTACGCCGACAGCTGGAACGGGTGGCTCGCCTATGGCGTAAGCTGGCCCGACGCTGTCCCCGCCGAGCGGGAGGTCATAGACCGGGCTTGCGAGAGGTCCTGGTTCTCTGGAGAGCGTGAAGGAGTTCGGCATGGTACTGCGACTGCTGGACGGGCGGTGAAGAATAACCAGATGGTGCAGCGGCGCGTCCTCAACCCTGACGGCACGCTGGTTAAGGGCGCCGAGCCGAAACTGGACGAGGAATTCGTGCTCGAGGCCCTGCGCTGGATGCTGATGTCCAGGCTGCTTGACCAGCGTGCGATAGCGCTGCAGCGGCAGGGCCGCTGGGGGACCTTCTCGCCGGTGGTCGGGCAGGAGGCGGCGGTGGTCGGCTCGTCGATGGCGACCGACCCGAGCCGCGACTGGCTGGTCCCGCAATACCGGGAAACCATCGCCTACGTCCGCCACGGCTGGCCGCTGGAGAGCATCGCCGCCCTGTACATGGGCAAAGTCGACCACGGCGGCATCCCCGAGGGCGTCAATGTCCTTCTCGTGCAGGTTGCCCTTGCCGCCCAGCTGCAGCACGCGACGGGCCTGGCCTGGGGCTTGAAGCTGCAGAAGAAGGACGCGGTCGTGATGACTTACATGGGGGAGGGCGGCTCTTCGGAGGGTGACTTTCACGAGGCCTTGAACCTGGCGGGCGTCACCCGGGCGCCGATCGTCTTCGTGCTCCAGAACAACAACTGGGCGATCTCGACGCCCCGTAAGGTTCAGTCCGCGGCGCCGAGCTTCGCCTTGCGTGCCCAGGGCTACGGCTTTCCAGGGGTCGAGGTCGACGGCAACGACCTCCTCGCCGTCTTCGATGCGTCGCGAGAGGCGGTCGAGCGAGCCAGAGCGGGGGAGGGGCCGACCCTGATCGAGGCCGTGACCTACCGGATGAGCTTCCACAACACGACCGACAATCCGAAGCTGTACCAGGACGAGCAGGAGTGGGAGGAGGCGAAGAAGAAAGATCCCATCGAACGGGTGGAGAGGTACCTCTCGGCACTCGGCCTCTGGGACGAGAAGCGCGCCGAGGAGACGCGGGTGGCGATCGCCACGGAGGTCGACGACGCGATCGAGAAAGCGTCCTCACTCCCGGTCGCGCGGCCTGAACAGGTCTTCGAGCACGTCTACGAGCGGATGCCCGAGCGCGTGCTCAGGCAGCGGGAGGAGCTACTCGGCCGGGTGCGCCCGAGCGGGTGAGAGGGTGGCTCCGGAGGAGGACACAGGCTCGGCCTTCGGAACAGTCACGTTTTGAATCGAGGGGAGGGTTGAGTGTGGGCCGGCTGGAGGGCAAGGTCGCGGTGGTCACCGGCTCCAGCGGCGGGATCGGGCGTGCGATCGCCGAGGCTTTCGCCGCCGAAGGCGCAGCCGTTGTCGTCAACTCGCGCGATCGCGCGCGCGCTGATGCCGTCGTCGCCGCGCTCACGGACAGGGGCGATACGGCGATCGCGTTTCCCGCCGACATTCGCGAGCCGGAGCAGGTTCAAGCGATGGCGGCAGCCGCACTGGAGCAGTTCAGTCGGCTCGACATCTGGGTCAACAACGCCGGCGTCAACGTAATCAGGCCGGCGGTGGAGCTGAGCGTCGAGGACTGGAAGCGCGTCATCGACACCAATCTGAACGGCTGCTTCTACGGCTCACAGGCCGCCGCGCGCATCATGCTCGCTCAGAAGAGCGGCGTCATCATCCAGATCGGCTCGGTTTTCGGCGAGGTCGGCCTGCCCACCCGCACCCCCTATACGACGGCCAAGCATGGGCTGGTGGGGATGACGAAAGCGCTGGCCGGCGAGTGGGCGAAGGACAACGTCAGGGTGGTCTGCCTGGAGCCCGGCTACATTCATGCCGGGCTGGGCCTGCGCGGCCAGGAGCTCGGCGCGTTCACGGCTGAGGAGATCCAGGGCCGCACCCCCATGCGCCGCTTCGGCCGCCCGGAGGAGCTGGCGGCCGTGGCCGTCTTTCTGGCCTCCGACGAGGCCAGCTTCATCACCGGGGTCGCGATCACCGTGGACGGCGGCTGGGTCTCCTACGGGGGCTGGTAAGACGCGCTCGGCCCAGGGCTGATCACACAGGCGTGACGAAGATACGAAGCGGCGCAGCCGGGTCGGTGAGGTTGCGCTCGAGGCCCTCGTCGACGATCGCCGTGAGCGGGATGGGATCGTGCGCGAGGAGCGGCGTCACGTCGAGCCGCCCCGCTTCCATCAGGGCGACGACTCGTTCGAGGTCGAAGCGGTAGCCGAGAGCGCCGATCACCTCGCGTTCGAAATAGACGACGCGGCTCAGGTCGAGCTGGGAGGGCGCGTGCGCTATGCCGGCCAGGATCAGCCGGCCGCCACGGCGCGTGAGCTCGAGCGCGCCGGCGGCGAGCTCGGCACGCCCAGAGCACTCGACGACGATATCGGCGCGCACCTCGCCCCGAGCTGCATCCAGATCGGCCGCCAGGACGCACGTAGCGCCGAGATCGAGCGCCAGCTGCGCTCTGTCCTGGCGCGGTTCGACGACCAGGACCTCTCCGGCACCCAACGCGGTCGCCGCCATTGCCGTGGCGCAGCCGATCATGCCGAAGCCGACCACGACGACGATGTCGCCCGCACTCAGCCGGCCCTGGGTTATCGCGTGCAGCCCGACCGCCAGCGGCTCGACCAGTGCGCCGGCGCGGGCGGAAACAGCGTCCGAGAGCTTGACCAATGCGTAGGCCGGCACCACCAGGTAGCGCGCGAACGCGCCGTCGAGATGCAGGCCGACCGAACCGCCGACACGACAGATGTTGTACTCGCCGCGCAGGCACCACCGGCACCGGTTGCAGCGTAGGCAGGAATCGCCGCAAACGCGGTCACCGACCAGGAGGCCCTGCACGCCTGCACCCAGCGCCGCGACCCGGCCCGAGTACTCGTGGCCGAGCGTCACGGGCGCGGTCTGGCCGGTGAGCGTGTGGGGGCGAGAGACAGGGATGACGTGCGGGCCATCCCGGTACTCGGCGACGTCGGAGCCGCAGACGGCCGCGCAGGCGACCTCGACCAGCACCTCGCCCGCGCCGGGCTCGGGTTCGGGGACCTCCTCGAGCCGCACGTCACGGACGGCGTGCCAGCGGGCGGCTAGCAACCCAGCTGCCTAGCGATCACCAGCTGCTGGATCTCGTTCGTCCCCTCGCCGATCTCCAGAACCTTGGAGTCGAGGTATAGGCGCGCCACCTTCGAATCCAGGATGTAGCCGTAACCGCCGTGGATCTGGACCGCCTCCGTTGCGCAAGACGTCGCCGCTTCGGAGGCCACGAGCTTCGCGATCGCGGCCTCCTTCCTGTACGGCTTGCCCGAGTCGTAGAGCCAGGCCGCCTGGTAGGTGAGTAGCCGGGCCGACTCGATCGCCGCGGCCATGCGGGCCAGCTTGAACTGGATGGCTTGATGCTTCGAGATCGGTTGCCCGAACTGGACGCGCTGCTTCGCGTAGGCGAGAGCCTCAGCCAGCGCTGCCTCGGCCAGCGAGAGAGCGAGCGCCGCGATCGAGATCCGGCCCGCGTCGAGCGACGTCAGGAACGCGGGAAGCCCACTTCCCTTGCCGCTGAGCAGGTGGTCCTCCGCCAGGCGGACGTGGTCGAAGACCTGCTCGCGGGTGTCGAGCGCGTGCCAGCCGATCTTGCGATACGGGTTGCCCTGGGTGTAGCCCGGAGTGCCCTTCGGCACGACGACACTCACGAACTCGCCGGCCGGGTCTTTCCCGAGGGTCACGACGCCGTAGCTGATCGGCGTGCCCGCGTTCGAGATGAAGCACTTACGTCCGTCGAGCACCACGTGGCCGTCGTCGTACGTCACCCGGGTCTCCAGCGAGCGTACGTCGGAGCCCCCGGAAGGTTCGGTCAGGGCAAATGCTCCCAGCACCTCGCCTCGCGCTAGCGGTACCACCCAGCGCTGCTTCTGGTCCTCGCTGCCGTGGTCGAGGATCGGCAGCGTGCCGATCGTGCAGTGGGCGTTCCAGCCGGCGGCCAGCGACTGGTCGCCCTGGCCCAGCTGCTCCATCGCGACGACATAGCCGACCATGCCGATGGCCGAGCCGCCGTACTCCTGCGGCACAAGAGGCCCGCACAGGTCGAGCTCGCCCATCTGCTGGAAGACGTCACATGGAAAGGCATGGGCCAGGTTCCACTCCTCGGCCCGCCGCCCGATCACGTCGCGCGCGAAATCCCGGCACAGCTCCTGCAGCTGTCGCTGCTCGGCAGTCAGCTCGAGGTCCACGAGGAGCTTAAATGTTGCACATGTCCGTCTACCTGGTCGCCGACATCGACGTGCATGACCCGGAGATGTACGAGGAGTACAGCCGAGCTGCCCAGGCCACGTTCAAGGGCTACGGCGAAGTCGAGTATCTCGTGCGCGGAGGTGAGGTGACGCCTCTGGAGGGGGATCTGCGCCCCAAGCGCTTTTTCATCATCCGCTTCGAGGACAGGGAAAAGGCTGTGGCATGGTACAACTCGCCTGCCTACCAGGAGACGATGAAGATCCGCGAGGCCTCGGCCACGTCGGATCTCTTCATGGTCGAAGGCGTGGACTGGGTAGTGCCGGGTACCGAGAGCTCGTAGCCGGCCCGTCCGATGATGCCGCATGAGGGGCGTTCGCCGGCGAAAGGGCGAGCGCGTCGTTGGAACGCCTGATGCTCTGGAGGGCTGAACATGGATAGATTGGCAGGCAAGGTCGTAGTCATCGTTGGCGGTGCCCGGGGGATCGGCTGGGCCACAGTCCAGAACTGCCTGGGCGAGGGGGCTCAGGTATTCATGGCCGATCTGAGGCGACCGGAGGGGGAGCCCGTGAAGCCGGACCGGTTTGCGGCGTCGGAGCTCGACGCAGCAGATCCCGCGTCGGTTGGTGACTTCTTTGCCCGCGTATACGGAGAAGTGGGCCGCATCGACGGGCTGCTCAACAATGTAGGCATTCACTTGCCGAAGTCGATCGTAGACGCGACGCCCGAGGAGTTCGATCTGATATTCCGGGTCAATGTCAGACCGGCGTATCTGGCATGTCGGGCGGTGGTCCCGGGGATGATCGAGCGGCGGCGCGGAAGCATCGTGAACATGTCCTCGAACGGCGGCCTTATGGGGCGACCGGGTGACCCCCTGTACAACGCCTCCAAGCACGCAGTCATCGGGTTGACGCGTTCACTGGCCGTGGCGTACGCACACGAGGGTCTTCGGGTCAACGCAGTTTGCCCTGGACCGGTGGATACCCCGATGTTGCGAATGGGCATGTCCTCGGAGGAGGAGTTCGCGGCACGACTCCCCCAACTGGTCGCGAGCACTCCCGCGGCACGCGTCGCAGAGCCCGACGAGGTGGCCGCTGCCGTGCTCTTCCTGCTCAGCGACGAGAGCAGGTTCATCAATGGTGCAGCCATTCCCGTGGATGGGGCTAAGGCGGCCGGTGCGATGCCGGCGGATCGGTACCGCACCGACTTCCGGCTCTACACAACGCCAGCCTGAGGTTCAGAAGGCTGCATTTGTATGAATGCGGACATCCTAAAAGCGCATGGTCCGGCCCACGCCCTGCTCAACCGCCGCTCGGTACACGACGCTCGCGGCAGCCGCATCCTCGACCGCGTGCCCCATGGACTTGTAGACGGTGATCTCGTCCTCAGAGCGGCGCCCAGGCCGCCGGCCCAGCAGCAGCTCCCCGATCTCGGTCGCGGTATCGGGGTTGATGCCGGCCAGGTCGCCGCAACCGGCCGGCGGAGGATTGAAGGCGACCCGCCCTTCCACGAAGAGGTGTCCACGGCGCGCGATCTGGGGATCAAGCTCGCCCAGGGGCGGCGAGTAGCCGACCGAGGTCACGTGCGCGCCCGGCTTGAGCCATTCGGCGCGCACAACGGGCTCGCCGGAGTGGGTGCAGAGGCAGACGACGTCCGCACCGCGCACGGCCTCTTCGAAGGACTCCACGGCACGGGCCCCAGGCTGCTCGGCGGCGAGCCGCCGCGCGTGCTCTTGATCACGTGAAGCGATCCTGGTGTCGCTGAATCGCCTGATCTGTGACAGCATGCGAAGGTGGGCGGCGCCTTGAACGCCGGCCCCGATGATCGTCAACACCGCGGCGTCCTCGCGCGCAAGCAGTTTTGCCGAGAGTGCCGCCGCGGCAGCCGTGCGGAACGCGGTGATGAACGTCCCGTCCATAAGGCAGAGCGGCGTGCCCGTGTCAGGATCGAAGATCGCAATCAGAGCCTGGTGCGAGGGCAGGCCGCGGTCGTGGTTGCGGGGGAACACCGAGACCAGCTTGACCGCGATGCCCATGCCTGGCACATACCCCGGCATGCTGGCCACAAAGCCGGCGTCCGGCACTTCGGCCGATATGCGCGGCGGCACTGAAACGTCCCCTCTACTCAGGGCTTTGAAGGCTCCGGCCAGTGCGGCGAACAGCGGTTCAGGATCGAGGAGGCGCTCGACCTCTACGGCATCGAGGCAAAGGACGTCCACAGAACTACGGGCGCGATTGGAGCGTCATGCCTTCGAGCGAGATCTCCGTCTTGCGGCCGTCGATGAGGTCCGCGACCAGCCGGCTCGACCCACACGCCATCGTGAAACCCATGTGGCCGTGGCCGCTGTTGATGAAGAGGTTGTCGTGCCGGGCGGTGCTGAGAATCGGCGGCCCGTCAGGCGTCATAGGCCGGTTGCAGGCCCGGTAGGTGCCCTTATCGTAGTCGGCCGCCTCGGGCAGCAGGTCGAGCGCCAGCCGCTTGATGATGCGGAAGTCCCGCTCCTTCCAGGTCGTCTCGTAGCCCGTGAACTCGGCGCTAGACGTCATCCGCATGCGGTCGCCCATCCGGCACCAGGCGACGAGCAGCTCCTCGTCGACGCCCCCGATGCGAGGCACACGCTTGCCTCCGTCCTTGACTGGAAAGGTTGCCGAGTAGCCCTTTGCGGGCGCGATTGGCAGCTTCACGCCCACGGTCCGCGCGATCGGCGTGCTCTGCACACCGGCGCTGAGCACGTAGACGTCTCCGGTAACGGGCTCGCCCTGCTCGGTCACGACACCCTGGATCTTGGCGCCGTTGGCGACGAGCTTGCGGACACCGGTCCCGAACTCGAACCTGGCGCCCATCTTCTCGCAGACCTTCTGCAGCTCCTTCGAGAACTTGACGCCGTCGCCGCTCGAGTCGGTGACGGCGTATATGGCGCCCGCCAGCTTGTGTTTGACGGGGGCCAGCGCGGGCTCAGCCTCGGCGACGCCGTCCGGATCGAGCACGTCCTGCCTCTGGCCATGGTCCTGGACCAGCTTCATCTTCTTTACGCCGGCATCGAAGCGCCTGGGGTCGCGGTACAGGTAGAGCACGCCGTCGTGGATGTCGTTGTAGTCGATCTTCTCGGTCTCGGCGATCTCGTTGAGCATCTTCTGGCTGTACTGGGCGAGGCGCAGCTTCACCAGCGTGTTCTTGACCGCCCGCTCGGCCGTGCACTCGCGCAAGAACTTGAGCCCCCAGATCGCCATTCCGGGCGCCTTGAGGGGGTTCACACGCAGCGCGGTGTCCTCGGCCGTCAGCGAGCGCAAGAGCTCCCTGGGCGCAGTGGGCGATGCCCACGCGAAGGAGTGGCCTGGCGCGATCAGGCCTGCGTTCCCCGCGCTGGCCAGGGTCGCCACCTCGTTCTCCTTCTCGAGCACCGTCACTTCGTGGCCGTACTTGCTCAGGTAGTACGCGGTCGTCACGCCGACGACGCCCGCTCCGATCACCACGGCTTTCACGCTTCGCCCCTCCTCGGCTCAGAACCTGGAGACCGTCAAGGCGTCCATTCTCTCCCAGTCGACCTCCACGCCGAGGCCGTGCTTGGCCGGCACCCGGACGGTGCCGTCGCTCTCGAGGTCGATCACGTCGCGCATCCCGACTCCGTATGCGCCCACCGGAAGCGGGAACTCGAAGTAGCGGCAGTTGGCCACCGCGCCCATCACCTGCAGGTTGGCCGCTTGCGCGAGCGTGTAGCCGAAGCTGTGAATCTCGCAGCGGAGCCCGAAGGCTTCCGCAAGAACGGCCGCCTTCTTCGTCGCGGTGATGCCGCCCGAGATGCCGGCGTCGATACGCACGATGTCCCAGGCACGCCGGTTCACGTAATTGGCTGCTTCCTGGAACGTGTAGGTGTGCACCTCGCCGGAGGTGACAGCTATGTCGAGGGCGTCGGCGAGAACCTGGTAGGACTGGATGTGCTGGTCGCGCAGTGGCATCTCGAACCACTCGAACCCCAACTCTTCGAGAACGCGTCCGACGCGCATCGCGTCGGGAAGGCTGTACGAGCCGACTGCGTCGACCATCAGGGCGACCTTCGGACCCACCTGCACACGGATCGCGGTGCAGAGCTCGATGTCACGCTCGGGGTCGCCCCAGACGTGGAGCTTGACGGCCTTGAAGCCGCGCTCGAGCGCCAGCTCGACCTCGCGCTGGAAGGTCGCCACGCTGTCGTAGGTCAGCGTGCTCGCGTAGGCGGGGACGGCGTCGCGTTGGGCGCCCAGCAGCTTGTACACGGGAAGACCCGCCGCCTTGCCCGCGAGGTCCCAGAGCGCGCAGTCGAGCACGGCGATGGCGTGCGGCGGGAACACGATCGTGCTCACCTCGATCAGCCGCTGCCAGATCCGCTCGCGGTAGTGAGGATCTTCACCAACCAGCATGGGGCGCAGCTCGGCGACGGCTGAGCCGACGGCGTGGGCGCCCAGGTAGGTGGTGCTGCCGGCGACGCCCTCCACGCCCTCGTCGGTCTTGACTCGGACGATGACGTTGCAGAGCTTCAGGATCAGGCGCTCCGCGATGATCGTCTGCAGCCCCGGCTCAACGACCTGGACAGAGATCTCTGAGATCTTCATCCGGCGGCGAACATAACATTCCGGCGGGGAAAGCGACACTGTTTGTCGCGACTCGACTGCTTCGAGGTCGAGCTGCCCGTAAGGGCACCGCTCTACACGATGTCGCAGGGGCGGGCGCTGACCGCGTTCACCACGATCGTGGTCCGGGTGGAGGCCGAGGACGGGACCACGGGCTGCGGCAAGTCGTGCACGCTCGGCACGAACCGGCCATCGATGTCGCGCTCTGGGACCTGGGGGGGAAGCTGCTCGGGCAGCCGGCTGCGGTACTGCTGGGCGGCGTGCTGCAGCGCGACTACCCTGCGTTCCACGCGCTGACTCTGGACGCGCCCGAGCGAAGGGCCGCGGAGACGACGCGGATGCGCGGCGAGGGCTATCGCTGCTGGCAGCTGAAGCTCAGCTCGAAGCCGGCGGCGGACCGCGGACCGGCTGCGAGCAGTGCTGGAGGCGGCGGGCGACGCGTCGGACTTTGTGACCTCGGACCCCAGCGGCGCCTGGACTGTGGCCCAGGCGTGCGAGTTCTTGCAGTACACCGGCGGGCTGAAGACGTTCGTCGAGCAGACCTGCCCGACGCTGGCCGAGATACGAGAGGTGCGCAAGCGTTCGCGCTGGCCGGTCACAGTGGATGAGTCGATCCGCACCGTGCGCGACCTGTTCGACTGCCTCGCGTTCGAGGCCGCCGATGCCGTGAACATCAAGATCACACGCGTGGGAGGGATGACCAGGGCGGCGCGCTTGCGGGACGTGGCCCAGGCTGCGCGACTGATGCTGATGGTGGACGAGCCGATGGGCTCGCACCTCGCGACGGCGGCGATCGCGCAGGTGGCGGCGAGCTGCCGACCGGAGCACTTCCTGGCCGCGTCGCACATCGGCGCGTACTCGGCACTGCCGCTCGTCGGGCGGCCCCCGAGCTGCGCGGCGGCCGCACGGTCGTGCCGCTCGGGCCCGGCCTGGGCGTCGAGGTGGATCTGGGAAAGCCGCTCTTTACGGTTCGTCGCTAAACACCGCAGCGCCGGGGCTGCGCTAGTCCGCGACCTCCACGACCATCTCGATCTCCACGCTGATCCCGCCTGGCAGCGAGACGAACCCGACTGCCGAGCGCGCGTGCTTTCCGATCTTCTCACCAAAGGCCGCGACCAGCAGGTCCGATGCGGCATTGATCACCTGCGGCTGCTCGAGGAAGTCGGGCGTGCAGTTGACCATGCCCAGCAGCTTGACGATTCGCGTGACCCTGTCCAGATCCCCTACCACGTGCTTCACCGAGCCCAGGCAGTTGAGGATCACGAGCTCGGCCGACTTTCGCCCCGTCTCCACGTCAATGTCTTGACCGAGCTTGCCCTTGAAGATGTACTGGCCGTCCTTGCGTGGTCCGTGCCCGGCGACGAAGACCAGATTCCCCGTCTTCACGGCGCCTACGTAGTTGAAATCCGGCGTGCCCGGGTCAGGCACCTCATGCCCGAGCTGCTTCAGCCTCTCCTCGACCTTCGACATCTGACCCTCCCTTACTGACCGGCCGTCGCTCCGACGGATGCTAGCGTTTTGCGCGCCGCGCGACGCCTACCCGCGCCGACCGCGGTTACACGGACCCTGCTGGCCGGCTGCTCTCCTGGCCGAAGACGACCATGTGATAGGCGAGGTTCGCGGCCAGGATCGACGTCATGTCGTGCTGGTCCATCAGCGGGTTGACCTCGACAATGCTGAACCCCTCGCAGCGGGGCGCCAGCAGCCGCACGCACTCGAGCACATCGCGCGAGGTGAGGCCGCCCGGTTCGTGCGCACCCGCGCCAGGCGCGAAGGCGGGGTCGACGACGTCGATGTCGAAGGCCCAGAAGACGTGGTCGGCGCCCTCGAGGCGAGCCAGGATCAAGCGCACCGCGCCTTCGACGCCGACCTGCGAGAACTGAGCGGCCGGGAGCTGGGCCAGCCCGACCTCCTCGATGAAGCGGCGCGAGGACGGGTAGTTGAAGTTGCGAACACCGACCTGGATCGAGTGGCGGGCACTGACGCGCGCCAGCTCCAGCGCCCTGCGCATCCCGCTCGACTGGCTGTAGCGGCCCTGGTTGCGGTTCTCGTCGAGGAGGTCCAGGTGGGCGTCGAAGTGGAGGATCCCGATGGTTCCGTCGTGGGCGTCGTGGAAGCCCTTAACGCAGGCGTAAAGGAGCGAGTCATCGCCCCCTATCACGAGCGGCAGCCTTCCGTCACTGACGCTGCCGGCCACAGCCTGCGTGCAGGCCTCAAGCGTCGCCATCAGGTCGTGGGCCACCACGTCGGTGTCGCCGCGGTCCCGGAGCACGCCCTCCGGGTACGAATGCAACCGACCGGTGTCGTTGCTATAGACCTCGCTGTCCTGCACGCGCATGGTCATCCAGGCGAGCGCCTGCCGGACCTTCGCCGGTGCGTAGCGGGTGCCGGGCCAGCCCAGATAGGCGGCGCCGTCGTAGGGAACGCCCCAGAGATCGAACTCCCGACTCGCCCCGCTCATATGGCGGCCACCGCCAGCCGGCCCGCGCGCCGCAACCGCGCCGCGCCGAGTCCGAGGACCGTCCGTTTCACAGGCATCGAATCCTAGCGACCAGCTACCCTCGCTTTCTGATGGCGGGGTCGAGGGAGAGGGTGGAGGCGGCGCTGGCCCTGGACGTCGCCGACCGGCCGCCCGCGAGCGCCTGGGGCCACAACTACGATCTGGAGTGGGACACGGCCGCTCTGGCGCGCGAGACCGTCGAGCGGACGGCTCGCCTGGGCTTCGACTTCGTCAAGCTTCAGATCCGCGCCACCACGTTCGCCGAGGTGCTGGGGAGTGAGTACCGCTGCTCGGGCGACCCGGGACGCGAGCCGATGCTGGTGCGCCAGGCGGTGAACGCACCCGAGGACTGGGCGCGGGTGTCAAGCGCGAGCGCCACGCCCGCTCTGCTCGACGAGCAGGTCGAGTGCCTGCGGCAAGTCGTGTCGGGCGTCGGCGCCGGCGTCCCGGTCATCCAGACGCTGTTCTCGCCGGTCACGGTCGCCGGCTTCCTCGTCAACCGCGACCAGCGCCGGATGCTCCAGGACCTCCGCCGCCAGACCGAGCTGGTACGCGCGGCGCTGGCGCGGATAGCCGACATGGTCGCCCGCTTCGGCCGCGCCTCGATCGAGGCCGGCGCCGCCGGCGTCTTCTATGCCATAACCGGCTACGGCTCGGCAGATGCGATGCCTCTCCCGGAGTACGAGGAGCTCCTGCTGCCTCTCGACCGGCAGGTCCTGGACGCCTGCTCCGGCGGCTGGTTCAACATGCTCCACCTGTGCGGCCCGCGCCAGCACTTCAAGCTGGCGTCCGCCCTGCCGGCCCAGTGCGTCAACTGGCAGCTCCAGGATCCGGGCAACCCGGGCCTCGCCGAAGGCCGGAGGCTCAGCGGCAAAGCGGTCGCGGGCGGCCTGCACCGGCATTCGCCGATCGCCGACGGCAGCCCCGAACAGGTTATGGAACAGGCGGAGGCGGCGCTCAGCGAAACCGGCGGGCACGGCCATCTTCTGACGCCGGGCTGCTCGGTCTCTCCCTGGCCGTCGGACCGCGAGGACAATCTCCGGGCGATGGTGCAGGCCGCTTCAGCCCGGCGCTACGATGCCTGACCACACGGGCATCCCGGCTGAGCGGACTGGCTCAGCCCCAGTGGGACCGTGTGTTCGGCGAGGCGTGGGCCTGAGCGCCTGATGGGGCTCGAACGCAAGCGCGACGTGCGCGAGGAGGAAGTGATGTTTTCCTACGAGGGGAAGAAGGCCATCGTCACCGGAGGCGGCCGCGGCATCGGGAAAGCGATCGCGCTTGCCTTCGCTCGCCAGGGCGCGGTCGTGGCTCTGGCCGCACGCAGCAGGGACGAGCTGGAGAACGCGGCCGCCGAGGTCGATAAGGTAGGCAGCAGGGCCTGGACCTTCCCCACCGACATCAGCGACACGGAGGCTGCGCAGGACATGGTCGAGGGGGCCGCGAAGGCGATGGGAGGACTCGACATCCTGGTCAACAACGCAGGCGGCGGGCTCGACGCGCCGGGGGCGGGCGGGGAGGTGATCGACACCACTCCCGAAGGCTTCGACTACGTCTTCCGCCTGAACGTGCGGTCGCCCGTGTACGCCACCAGGACGGCAGCCCGGCACATGATCTCACAGGGCCGCGGGGGCGCGATCCTGACCATGGTCTCCGTTGACGGCCTCTTCCCGGCGCCGACTGAGGCGCTCTACGGCGCCGCCAAGGCGGCGATGGTGAACTTCACGCAGTGCCTCGCCTACGAGCTGGGTCGGCATCGCATACGCGTCAACGCCATCGCGCCCGGCGTCGTCGAAACTCAGCTCACGGCTCCATGGCTGCAGACCGAGGAGCAGCGGCGGGACCGCTCATCCTTCTACCCGCTGGGCCGCGTCGGCCAAGTCGACGACGTCGCCAACGCCGCCGTCTACCTCTGCTCGGACGAGGCTGGCTGGGTCTCCGGGGCAACGCTGCTGGTCGCGGGCGGCTCGATGGCGACCAGCGACGTGTTCAGAATCACGCGCAAGCACAACCCGGTGCCTGAGAGCATGAAGATCTGATGGCCCATAACCTTTATCGAGACCTCGATCAACCGGACCGGATCAGCGTCGACCGGGCGTTCTACGACAGGATCGCGCGGGCGCCAGGGCGGAAGCCGGTGCTGGATCACGTCGTCCCCAAGCGCACCGGCTGGGCCTGGGAGGTTCGCGCGAGCCAGGTCTGCCGGCTGGTCACAGTCGAAGGGCCGCAGGTCGTCGACTTCAACGCCTGGAGCCTGCACAACCCCCGGGAGCGGTTCTGGGCCTCGCGGACGCGCCAGCTGCAGGGGGCCCACGTGACGACCTATGGCCGGCTCTGGTCGACTCTCCCCTACCTGCGGCCGATGCTGACCATTACCAACGACACGCTGCCCACCGAGCCGACGCCCGGCGGCGGCCGCTGCCACGACTTGCTCGGCACCCGCTGCGATCCCTACCTGTACAAGCTGATGGACGGCGTCGACTTCGACCTCACCTGCCACAACAACCTGGTGCGGGCGGTGGCGCCGTACCACCTGACCGAGCTCGACGTCCACGACGTCATCAACATCTTCCAGGTCACCGGCCTGGACCCGAAGCGCGAGATGTACTTCATGGAGGTGAGCCCCGCGCGCGAGGGTGACTTCTTCGAGTTCTTCGCGGAGATCGACCTCCTCTGCGCGATCTCGGTGTGTCCCAGCGGGGACCTCTCGGTCTGGCGGGACGGCGACCCGGAGCCGACCTGCAAGCCGATCGGCGTCGAGGTCTACGACCTGGACGCGGCGCTGCTCAACGGCTGGCGATCGCCCGAGCCAGTCCGGATCGCCTCCGTCTACGAGCGGCTCATGACCTCCAGGACGTGAACCGGCGGGGCCGCAGGCGGATCAGCTCGCCGTCTCCCGGGTGCCCGCCCCCGCTCCAGCGCTCGATGTAAGCGTCGCCCTGCTCCCGCCCCAGGTAAGAACGCGCGACCCGGGTGACGAACTCGATTCGTTCCTTCTCAGGGAGCGCCTCGACGGTCGCGTCCCCGATGGCGGTGATCGTCAGGTAGGGCAGGTCGGCCGTCGCCACGGTGAGGGCGACGCGGCCGTTCACTCGAATGCTGCGGCACTTGTATTCGCCCGGCCGGCTTGCGACCAGTAGCTCGCCGTCTGTATGCCGGAACCACACGGTCACAACGCGTGGGTAACCGTCCAGCCCGAGGAACCCCAGGTGGCCGAGAATCGGCTTTTCCAGCAGCGCGAGGGCTTCGTGATCGACATCGCTCACGATCCGTACCCTAACTGCTCGTGATTCTTCGCCTCGACCATGTGGCGTTTGCCGTCTGGGACATGCGGCTCCTCGTGCAGATGGCGCAGTCGAGCCTGAGCGTCGAGGAGCAGGACGAGGTCTGGGGGCGGCAGCCGCTCGGCTCGGTGCTGGAGGTGGCGTCCAGATGAGGGTGATCGTGGTTGGCGCCGGCATCTCGGGGCTGGTCTCGGCCTTCAACCTCCAGGAGGCCGGGCACCAGGTGGTCGTGCTTGAGGCGCGTGACCGCGTGGGCGGGCGGATGCTAAGTCTGCGGGAGGGATTCCACGACGGCCAGTACGCCGACATCGGGGCCGAGATCATCTACCAGGGCCAGGAGAACATCGTCGCCCTGGTGCAGCGCTTCGGCCTCGAGCTCACGCCCCACATGCATCTCCAGACCGACATCCCGGGGCTGCTCATGGACGGGCGAAAGCTCGACAAGGGCGAGGCGGCCGAGGTGATCGCCGACCTCCGCGACTCTTACAACGAGCACCCGCCGGCGCCGTACGAATCCGTCGCCGCCTGGGGGCGGCGGGCCCGCGTCGGCCGCTGGACGTACGAGCTGATGGAGGCCATGGTCCAGTCGACGCCGGTGACCCCGCTGCGCTACGCCGACGCCCAGGAGTTCAACCCGAACCTGAGCTGGGGTCACGGCTTTCGCAAGATCAAGGGCGGCAACGACCAGCTGCCACGCAGCATCGCAGAAAGCCTCGACGTGCGGCTCGGCGACCCCGTCCGGGTGATCGGCTGGTCGGGCGCGGGCGTGACCGTCGAGACTGAGCACCAGACGCACCGGGCCGATCGCGCCGTCGTCTGCGTCCCCGGTCCGCTGACCACCGAGCTGGGGTTTGACCCTCCGCTGCCTGCCGAGAAGGTGCGCGCCCTGCTCGAGCTGCGCTACAGCACGGCCTCCCGGCTGGCGCTCCAGTACGCCGAGAAGGACGTGGTCCGGGGCGCGATGTCCGGCGGCGCTTTCACCGACCGCGTGCCCGGCTGGTTCTTTGACCAGTCGATCCACCAGCCGGGCAACGCCATCGTGATCACGAGCGTGCTCGGCGGGGACCACGAGCCCGCCTTCGTCGACCCTGAACCGGTGCTGCGCGAGGCCGACCAGACCATGGAGCTGCTCACGGGCAAGAAGGTGACGCGTCTTTTCGGCACCCTGGTGAGCTGGACCCGCGACCCCTGGGCGCGCTGCGTCGTGCGGGCCCCGATCGGCGACCAGCGGGAGACGATCCTGCCGCTGATCCGCGCACCGATCGGCGGCGCGCTCTTCTTCGCCGGCGAGCACACCGACGACCGCGTCGGCCCGGGCGGTATGGAGGGCGCCATCAAGTCGGCGCTGCGTGTGGTGGAGGAGGTGCTGGCGTGATCGTCCGGCAGCTGGAGTCGGAGGTGCGCGGAGGGGTCCTGCGCCCGGGACAGGACGGCTACGACGAGGCGCGCCGGGTCTTCAACGGCATGGTCGACCGCCGGCCGGCCCTGATCCTGCGGTGCGCCACGGACGAAGACGTCGTCGCGGGCGTGGGCTTCGCGCGCCAGAACGGGCTCGTCGTGGCCGTGAAGGGCGGCGGCCACAACGTGGCCGGGAACGCGGTCTGCGACGGGGGACTCGTGATCGACCTGAGCCGGATGCGCGACGTGCGGGTGGACCCTGGGCGCCGGAGAGCGATCTGCCAGGGCGGCGCTACCTGGGGCGACTTCGACCGCGCCACCCAGGCCCACGGGCTGGCGACACCGGGGGGGATCATCTCCAGCACGGGAGTGGCCGGCCTGACGTTGGGCGGCGGGATCGGGACCCTGCGTGGCCTTTACGGCCTCACCTGCGACAACCTGGTCGCGGCGACGGTCGTCACCGCGGACGGCCGCGTGGTGCGCGCGGGGGAGGGCGGCGACGCCGACCTGCTCTGGGGCCTGAGGGGCGGTGGCGGTAACTTCGGAGTCGTCACCTCGTTCGAGTTCGACGTCCACCCACAGGGGCCGGTCGTCGCCGGCCCGCTCGAAGTGCCGCAGTCGCTGGGCCTGCGATTCCTGGACTTCTACCGCTCGTTCCTCGAGGCCGTCCCCGACGCGTTCAGCTCGGACCTGATCTTCCGGGTCGCACCCACCGGGGAGGCGACGTTCCTGCTCTTGACCTTCTACGCCGGGCCGGTAGAGGAGGCCGCCCGCATCCTTGCCCCACTACGGGAGCGCTTCCAGCCTGCGGACGCGGTTGCCCAACGCTCCTACGTCGAGTCGCAGGCCCTGTACGACGCGGGCTCGCCGTGGGGCCAGCGCAACTACTGGAAGTCCAACGGGATGGCCGAACTGGGCGATGGCGCTATCGAGACCCTTTTGGAACGCTTCCGCGAGATCCCCTCGCGCTATTGCCTCATCGGGATGGAGTACCTACACGGGCGGATCCACCGCACGGAGCCCAACGCCAACGCGGCCAGCTTCAAGCGCGCGAAGTTCGACCTTCTGATCGAGGCGAAATGGCTGGATGCCGCGGACGACGACGCCAACGTCGCCTGGACGCGCGATACCTGGGCCGCGATGCAGCCGCACGTGTCCGGCGCCGCCTACACCAACTACCTGGGTACGGAGCCTCAGGAGCGAGTGCGCGCGGCTTACGGCGAGAGGACGTACCGGCGACTGGTCACGCTGAAGGACCGCTACGACCCCGAGAATTTCTTCCGGATGAACCAGAACATCAGGCCTTCACAGGAGGTGAGCAATGATCGCTGAGGGGAGCGTGAAGCGGCTGACGGCCGAAGACGTGCCCTGGGACGAGCTGGTGCCAGGAATGGACCTCGCGCGGTCCATCACCGCGGCCGGGACGACCCAGCTGGGCGGCGGCTACATGCGCTACACGAGAGACGCCGACTTCGGGCCCTGGACGCTCAAGTACGACGAGGTGCTCTTCGTCCAGGAGGGCGAGCTCGAGATCGTCCAGGACGGCCACAGCTCGGTCGCTCGGTCGGGCGAGGCGCTCCTGATCCCGAACGGGGCAAGCGTCGTCTACAAGGGCAAGAAGGGAACGGTCGGGTTCTTCGTGCTTTGGCCCTCCGACTGGAACAAGTAGGGCGGCAAGTGCAGTCAGCTCGAGTTTGAGTGGCGCGGCCGGAAGATCGGCCCCGCCACCGCCTCCGCCCGCCGGTCACGACCTTCGTCTCAGGAAACCGCAGCCGGCGCCTGCGAGGCCTCCTCGCCGAGCTTTTCGACCAGGAGGTCGAGGTTCCGGAGCGAGATCTGGTCGGCGGCCTCGCGCGGCGTGATCCCCTTCTCGCCGGCCAGCGCGAGCGCGTCCTCGACTGCTCGGTGCATGGTCTCTTCGCACTTGGCGAAGGCGGCGGCGGCGGTGGTCTCGATCACGCCCAGAAGCGTCCACCACCACCAGGCGTTGGCCCCGCCGTTGGCCACGTAGTCCGGGATCACAAGCACGCCGCGCGCATGCAGCACCTGTTGCGCCTCCTCGGTGGTGGGGATGTTGGCGGCCTCCACCACCAGGCGCGCCTTGACCCGCCCGGCGTTGTCGGCGTTGATGACGTCGGCCGTCGCAGCAGGGACCAGGATGTCGCACTGGATGTCAAGCCACTCCTCGCGGGGCAGTTGGCGGTCAGGCGGCCGGAGCGCCTTCCGGTCGACCTCGCCCAGCTGGTCGCGCGATCGTAGCAGCGTCTCCACATCGAGACCGTCCGTGTTGGCGATGCAACCGTTGACGTCTACGACGCCGACCACGCGTACGCCATGGCGAGCCAGGTAGCGGGCGCTGGAGCCGCCCATCGACCCGAAGCCCTGCACGACCGCCGTCATCTGGCGCAGGTCCCAGCCTTTGTGGCGGGCAGCGGCCAACGCGGCCTCGGCCACGCCGTAGCCCCCGATGCAGTCCGCCAGCCCGATGCCGTCCACCTTGATGCCGAGGCCTACGACGACCCGCCGCGTTGCCGCTTCAGCGCCGTCGCCGGCGCGGTCGAGCATAGCCTGGACCGACATGCCGATGCCCCGCTCTGCGAAGACTTCGTTCAACAGTTCCTGCGTGACGCCGAGGTCCTCGGCGGTGCCCCAGCCGGATTTGTAGAGAGGCTTCATGGCCGCGACGAAGCGCGAGAGCATGGCGCGCGACCCGGGGTGGTGCGGGTCGATGTCCACGCCGCCCTTGGCCCCTCCGCCGGGCAGGTTGAAGGCGCCGTTCTTGAAGGACATGGTTCGCGCCAGGCGCTCGACCTCTTCCAGCGTCACGCCTTCGCGCATCCGTGTTCCGCCGCCGGCGAGGCCGTTGACGAAGCGGTCGATCACTGCGTAGCCCTTCCGGCCTGTCACCGGGTCGGTCCAGATCACCCGCAGCCGCGGCTCCCTCTTCGCGCTCATCACGACTCCCTCCAAGCTCTGGTGTCTGGCCTGAGTCTAGTGCGGCTCACCGATCCCGTTTTACAGAAAAGCGACACGGATGTAGAATCCGCGCTTGCACAAATGGTGGACAACCGCCGTGTGCGCATCCGGGAGGAGAGTTCGACGCTGGAGGTAAGGCATCGTGAATAGATCCCGCGGGCTTCGGGTAGCGTTGCTCGGAGCCTTCCTCGCGCTGGCCGCCTGCGGCGGCGGCGGCGGCAACACGGCCACCAGCAACACGCCGATCAAGGTGGGCATCACAGGGCCGTACACCGGCAGCCTCGCCGACCCAGGCACCGATATCCGGAATGCCGGCATGCTTGCGATCGACGAGATCAACGCCGCGGGCGGCATCAGCGGACGCAAGCTACAGGCAGTCGCGGAGGACGACGCGTGCGACGCCCAGCAGGGCACGCAGGCCGCTCAGAAGCTGCTCAACGAAGGCATCGTCGGGATCGTCGGTGGCTACTGCTCTGGAGCTTCCATCCCCGAGAGCGACGTGCTGCACCGAAACGGCGACCTGCCGTTCATCACAGCCGCGTCGAGCAACCCGAAGTTCACCGATCAGGGCTACGACAACGTCTTTCGGATGGTCCCGCGTGACGACCAGGAGGCGCCCGCCGACGTCGGCTTCATGCACGACATCCTGAAGGCGCAAAAGCTGGCGGTCATGCACGACAACACGACCTATGCCAAGGGGGTTGCCGATTCGGCCAAGTCCACAGCGACCTCGCTGGGCATGCAGGTCGTCTACTTCGACGCCATCACTCCTGGCCAGAAGGACTACACCTCCGCGCTCACGGCGGTCGGGACCAAGAGCCCGGATGTCCTCTTCTACACGGGCTATTACCCCGAGTTCGGGCTCCTGGCCAAGCAGTACACCCAGCTCAAGCCCTCCTACAAGCTGAACGGCGACTCGGCCGACGTCGACCCAAGCGTGCTGAAGGTCGCAGGCGCCGCCCTCAACGATCCTGGCATCACGATCAACACCCTGCCCGTCACCGGCTTGATCCACAACGCCAAGAACGACACCTTCGCTCGGAAGTACAAGGCGCAGTTCAATCGCGACTCCGCTGACTACTCCTCGTACGAGTACGACGGCATGATGGCCTTCGCCCAGGCCCTGAAGGACAACGGCGGCAAGACCGCCGCCAAGGACCTCAACGCCGCCCTGCACAAGGTCCACATCACCGGCATCACCGGTGACGTCTCCTACGACACCAAGGGCGATCGCCCGGCGCCGCAGTTCTACGCAGTCAGGACGGCTGGCGATCCGCCCGCGTTCAAGGTGTACGCGGTGCGCGATAAGGGCACCTGGAAGCTCTCGACGAGCTGACCCGGACGGCGACAGTGCCCGGCGGCAAGTCCCGCCGGGCGCTTTTCTTATCTGGCGGTGTATCCGCCATCGACTGGAATCGACGCGCCGGTGACGTGCCGGCTCTCGTCCGAGGCGAGGTAGAGGATCGCGAGCGCGACGTCCTCCGGCGTCGCGATCCGGCCGAGCGGGACGGAGGCGACCAGGCCCGCCTCGAAGGTGGTGGGGTCGGGCTGGCCGTCGACCCAGGCCCGGATGAGCGGCGTGTCCGTCAGGCCGGGTGCCACCGCGTTCACCCGCACGCCCGCAGAGGCCCACTCGACCGCCGCGATCCGGGTCAGGGCCAGCAGCGCGCCTTTGGCGGCCGCGTAGGCGCCCATCGAGGGGACGCCGACCGAGGCATTGCGCGACGTCACGTTGACGATCGACCCGTGACCCCGTTTGCACATCACGCGACCGGCCTCTCGGAGCATGGCGAAGGCGCCGAAGAAGTTGGGCGCGAAGAGGCGTTCCAGGTCCTCGCGACGCGTGTCCAGGATGTCGCGCGCGAAGTCCATGGCGGCGTTGTTGACCAGGATGTCGAGCCGGCCGAACTCCTTGAGGGCGGTCATCGCCGCGGCCGTCGCGGTCGGCTCATGCGCCACATCCCCGGAAAGAAACCGCGCGAACGCCTCGCCAAGCTCGTCTACCATGCGCCGGCCGGGCTCGGTTCGCCGGGCGACCAGCACCTGGCGGGCTCCCTCGGAAGCGAAGAGGCGTGCGACTGCCGCACCTATGCCCTCGGTGGCGCCGGTCACGATCGCGACCTTGCCCTCAAGCCGGCCCATCAGGTCTGGCGGTCCGGCGCCACCAGCGCAAGTGACTCGTACTCCACGGTGGGGGCCACGATCGCCGTGTTCTGGGCAACGTCCGGCAGCCGGGCGTAGGTGCGGATCCCGCTGAAAGGCGGCGTGACTATCAAGTCGGCGGGGCCACAGCGAGCCGGGCGGCGCTCCAAGGTAGAGGCCGATTGTAAGTCCCGTCCGCGATCGTCCCATGCCGTCCACCAGAGTTCGTTTGATCTCAACGGCTCCCGTCCACCGTCCACTCCCGTCCAGCAGGAGGCGGTCAGGATCGTTGGAATGGTGGTGGAAAAGGTGGTCACGGCCGCTCGCATGCCGGCCGTCGAGTTGTCCGGTTTCGAACTTATAGGATGGGTCGATGCCCGCGACTGGCAGAGTACTAGTGACAGGCGTCAGCCGTCGCCGTGGCATCGCGGCTGCGGTGACGGCCCGCCTGAGGAAAGACGGCTGGGTTGTCTTCACTACGGGGTGGCGTCTGTACGATGCCGGGATGCCATGGGGTCGCGACGACGAGCAGGCCGTCGACCTTGAGGACGACCTGTCAGACCCCGAGGCACCGGCACGGATCGTTGCCGCTGCGGAGAGCGTGGCTGGACCGCTCACCGCGCTGGTCAACATCCACACGGTTGACACCGGAGGAGGTCTGCTCGACATGACTCCTGAGCTGATCGACCGCCATCTCGTGGTGAGCGTCCGGGCGACCCTGTTACTCATGGGTGAGTTCGTGCGACGCTTTCGCGAGTCGCGACCTACCGGCGGCGGCCGCATTGTGACGTTCACGAGCCGCCTCCCGCAGACAGGCGCTATCGCGTACGCGGCGAGCAAGGGCGCGATCGAATGGCTCACCGTGTCGGCGGCCACAGAGCTGGGTGGAGACGGGATCACCGTGAACGCGGTCAACCCGGGTCCCACCCAGAGCGGTTGGATGACGGCCGAGATCGAGAAGGAGGTGGCTGCCCGGACACCCCTCGGGCGGGTTGGACGGCCGGAGGACGCCGCCGCCTTGGTGGCATTCCTGCTCTCGACCGAGGGCGGGTGGGTCAACGGCCAGGTCATCTCGTCTGACGGCGGGCACTCGGTGGGCGCCTGAGTCCCCCCTCGGACGGAGTTGTCCGCTGCCCATAACCGTTGTGGAGTTGGTGGCCCCGGTACTGGCCACTGCTGCCTCCGTAGGCTTGGTATCGGCCGACTGGGGTCGGATATCCGCCCGGAGTTGCCCTCTGACGCTGGTGCTGACTTGTCCGCAACACAGCAGCAACCCGCATTGCTGGCATGGAGGGCGCGCTCATCCTCTGCCGCGCTCATCCTCTGCCGCGCTCAGGGGAAGTCGGGCCGCTCGAAACGATCGCCGCCGGATTGACGCGTCTGCTACCGCCCGCGCTCGAGGATAGGGCGGGTGACCGCCTTCAGGAAAACAGCATTCTGGACCAGCGCAATCGCCGGCGGTTGAGATGCTGGCGTGCCTCTGCAGGCGGCGTTCATGAACTGCGCCACGTCCGCATAGGCTCTTGCTCGTCAGAGGGGTTGTGCGCTTCAGCGGGAGCGCCGCCTATGGCCCGGTGAGGACCCTTTCGCGCACCCGAGCAAGCGTGCTGACCGACGTACCGGCATATCGAAGATAGCTCTCAGCGCCACCGAACTCTGCGTCGAGGATCGCCAGCGTATTCAAGATGACTTCCCTCCGGGGAGTGAATCTAGCCAGGTCCGCCTGGCGGCCCGTTCGATCCCCTGGCCCGCTGGCCAGGAACTGCTCGAAGATTGGCGCGAGGCACTTTGCAATCTCAGCATAGTCCTCGGCTATGACGTGGCAGGGTACCCTGGCGAGCTCGAGCAACAGGGCACATACCAGGCCGGTTCGGTCCTTCCCGTATTCGCACTGAATGAGGACGTCACCTGTCGACTGGTCGATAGCCGAGAAGACCGCTGGCCTACCGCGGCGAACGCCTCGATCATGAGTTCGTACTGCCGCTCTAAGCTGCCGAATTCAGCGAGCGTGCTGTCGATGGGTCCCGCGAACGCAATGTTGTGGTAGGAGACACTGCCGTTTCCATGTCCGGCGAACGGGCTGGGGTTGCGCCTCACCCTCTGCCGGCAGGCGGAGGTCTAGAACTGACCGAATGCCGTAGGCCAGTATTGCCGACTGCGCGGCCGGGCTTACCGGGTTCAGCATGTCCGAACGAACCACCGCCTCTGATCGGGTTCGGCGCCCATCTCGTGTGGGATGACCACCGAGATCCCGCGCGTTGAGGAAGCCCGGCCAGTCGAGTGGTGCGCGGCATTCCAGTGGATCCACTACCTATGACACCAAGGTTGTAGACGATGGGGATGAGAGGCACCTCTGGGTCGTGGCCCAAAAGAGGTGTCAGGATCCGGCAGAAGTGTCGCCCTTAGCAGGCGCCACTCCGTCTTGAGAATGCCCATGACCAGTTCGCTCTGCCATCCCCCATCTAGGAACGCAGTCTCGCGCTTCTTACCCTCGATAACGAACCCACAGTTCTTGTACCAGGTGATTGCCCCTCGAGAACACGCAGCTCGACGCGGTGTAGTTTTAGCGCCTGGAGGCCCTGGTCGTCGCTGCGCTGGGGTTGGGCCTTCGGCAGGGCGAGCTGCTCGGTCTTCAGTGGAAGGACGTTGATCTGGATCGTGAGGAGCTGTTCGTGCTACATGCACTGCAGAGAGTCACGGGGCAGGGCCTCGTGCTCGTCGATGTGAAGACGGATCTGAGCCGCCGGGGTCCTGGGCTCACCGTCCATAGTCGCAGCGGCTCTTCGTGTCCATAGGATCGGCAGGCGCTGGACCGGATGCTTGCCGGCACCCGATGGCGGGACACCGGCTTTGTGTTCACCACCACGCGTGGGACACCACTAAACGGCACCGAGGTCAAGCATCGTTTCAAGCGCTGATCCAGCGGGCCGGGCTCCCGCGCATGCGGTTCTATGACTTGCGGCACGGCTGTGCCTCGCTGTTGCTGGCTCAGGGCGTCCATCCGCGGGTAGTGATGGAGACTCTGGGCCACAGCACGATCGCCCTGACCATGAACACTTACTCCCACGTCAGCCGGGCGCTTCAGCGCGAGGCCGCCGGCAGGATGGATGAGGTGCTCCGCCAAATGGTGGTGCAAAAGGTGGTGGACGATAGCCAGGCGGACAGCGGCGCTGAGCTCAAGAGGCGTGCGGCGAGTACGAAATGACCGGTGCCCCCGGCGGGGGTCGAACCCGCACTGTGCCGATTGTAAGTAGATGCCGGCGGCCGACGCAGTCAGCCTGAGACATCGCAGAACTGTCAATTTACACTCTTGGGCCAATGATCGAGATGCGCCAGGCGAGTTTCCGACCGACCACGCCGAAAGGTCTCCGGACCCAGGCTCGGATACTTGACGCGGCCCGCGCCGTGTTCGCGCGGGACGGCTTTGTGGAAACCCGGATGAGCGACATCGCCGGGGCCGCGGGGCTTTCGGCCGGGGGCCTCTACCGCTACTTCATGAACAAAGAGGACGTCTTCGCGGCCATGGTCGCGGAGCTCTTCCAGGAGCTCTTCGAGGCCAGCGGCAACACCACCCACTCTTTTCTGGCCGAGCCCTTCGAGGCCCTCTTTGAGTCCAACCGTGGCTACCTGGCCGTGTACCACGCCAACCGTGACCTGATGCGCGCCATTGTCGAGGCGGTGGCCGTGGACTCGCGCTTCCGGGATATGTGGTGGGCGGCTCGCCAGCGCCACGTCATGCGCTTCGTGAAGGCCGCTCGCGCGGTGCACGGCAAACGCAGGGTGGACGGCATCGACATGGAGGTCGTGGTCGAGGCGATGGCCTGCATGGTCGAGCAGTCAGCCTACCTGTGGTGGGCGCAGGAGCAGTTGGCCGAGCGCCAGGTAAGCCTCGACGACGCCGCCCGCGTGGTCGCCCGGGTCTGGTATTTGTCGGTCTTCCGCGGCGCGGCGATGCAGAGGGCAAACGCGACAATTTCATGAACCGACATCGCGTCCCCGCTCATCGGCGGGATTGGGAGGCTTCAGGAGCCGACGGCCTGGAAGCCTCCCAGATACGCCTTTTGCACACGTTGGTCCTGCGCCAGCAGCGACGCTGTGCCCGATAGCACAATGGTCCCGGTCTCGATCACGTAGGCGCGGTCCGAGATCGCCAGCGCCTGACGCGCGTTCTGCTCGACCAGTAGGACGGCAGTACCCTGGTTGGCGATCTGGCGCACGATCTTGAGCAGGAGCCTGGAGAGCAGCGGTGAGAGGCCGAGCGACGGCTCGTCGAGCATGAGAACCTTCGGTTCCGACATCAGCGCGCGGCCGATAGCCAGCATCTGCTGCTCGCCGCCCGACAGGGTGCCAGCCAGCTGGTTCCTCCGTTCGGCCAGGCGCGGGAAGGTGTCGTACACGTGGTCGCGGCGCTTCCTGATCAGGTCGCGCTTCGATCGGATCAGGTAGCCGCCCAGGTTCAGGTTTTCCTCCACCGTCAGGACGCCGAAGATGCGGCGCCCTTCCGGCACCTGGCTCAGGCCGAGCCCCACCAACGTATGCGCAGGCCTGCCGGCGATGCTCGCGCCGTCCAGCTGGATCGAGCCGCTGCGCGGCCGGATCAAGCCCGAGATCGTCTTCAGCGTCGTCGTCTTGCCGGCGCCGTTGCTCCCCAGGATGGCGACGATCTCGCCGGCCTCGGCGTCGATCGAAATCCCCTTCAGCGCCTCGATGTTGCCATAGAAGACCCGCAGGTCCTTGATCTCGAGCACGATCTAGTGGCCCCCGCCGAAAGTTCGTGACCCCCCGACGAGCTGGGCTGCCGATACGTGCGTCACGGGGCCCGGCGCCGCGTCGTCACCTATTCTCAAATAGGCTCCTCCTTGCGCCACCCGTTCCTTCGTCTCGACCGCCGATCTCGCCGGGATGGTGCACGGACTTCCGACGTGGGCCACTAGCGGCCCTCGGCTTCCATCAGCGCGTCGTCCTCTTCCTCGCGGCCCAGGTAGGCCTCAATGACCTGCGGGTTCTCCTGGATCTCTGCCGGCTGACCGAGTGCGATCAGCCGGCCCTGGTCAAGCACGGCGATGCGGTCCGAGACGCGCATGACGAGCGCCATGTCGTGGTCGATCAGCACAACGGTGATCCCGAGGTCGCGGATCTTCCGGATCACGGCGACCAGCTCCACCTTCTCGGTCGGGTTCATGCCGGCGGCCGGCTCGTCAAGGAGGACCAGCCGCGGGTGCGAGGCCAGGGCGCGCGCGATCTCGACCCGGCGCTGGTCCGCGTAGGAGAGCTCTGTCGCGAGCTTGCCGGACTCCTCTTCCAGGCCCACGAAGCGCAGCCAGCGGCGCACCTCCTGGAGGGAGCGGTGCTCCTCGGCGCGCTCGCCCGGCGTGTGCAGCAATGCCTGCCACGTCATGGTCCGGTGCTTCGAGTAGAGACCGACCATCACGTTCTCGAAGACGGCCATCTGCTTGAAGAGCCGGATGCCCTGGAATGTGCGTCCGAGGCCACGCGCCGCCGCCTGGTGCGCCGGCAGCCCCCGCAGCGAGCGGCCGTTGAAGCCGACCTTGCCGCTCTTGGGCTTCTGCACGCCGGTGATGCAGTTGAAGACGGTCGTCTTGCCGGCGCCGTTTGGCCCGATGATGCTGAAGATCTCGCCGCGCAGGACGTCGAAGGAGACGTCGTCGACGGCGCGCACGCCGCCGAACTGCTGCGCCAAGCCTTCGACCTGGAGGATCGGCTCGCCGACCTTGGCGACCTTGTGGCCGGCGCTCTCGTGCTTCTTGTCCTCCCGTGCCTCCTGCTCCTGATGCTCTCGGAGCATGCGCCTCGAGAGCTCCTCGGCCTCCTCCTCGTCGACCCCATAGAACGGCTTCGGCTTGCGCCTGGTCGCCGGCCAGATCCCCTGGGGTCGGAAGAGCATCATCGCGATCAGCGCGATACCGTAAACCAGGATGCGCTGGTCGGCCACTGCGCGCAGGACCTCGGGGCCGACGCTTACCACCGCCGCTCCGACGAGAACGCCGGCAAGGCTGCCGAGGCCGCCGATCACGATCAGGATCAGCACCAGGACCGAGATCTGGAACGTGAAGCTGGTCGGGTCGATGGCGTAGATGCGGGTGGCGAAGAAAGCGCCCGCAAGCCCGGCCCACATGCCGCCCATCACGTAGGCGAGCAGCTTCAGCCGCAGGGTCGGGACACCCACCGCCTCGGCCGCGAACTCGTCTTCCCGCATCGCGACCCAGCCCCGGCCGATGCGCGAGTGGGCAATGTGGTAGGCGAAGATGAGCGCGATCAGTGTCAGGACCACCGAGATGATCCAGAAGGCGTCCTGTCGCATCGTCGGCTCGAGGTTCTGGAGGTCGAGCCCAAAGAGCGACGGGAAGGGGATGTTGATGATCCCGTTCGGGCCCCCGCAGTAATCGCAGTTGGTGATGGCTACGCGTGTCATCTCGCCGAAGCCGAGCGTCACGATCGCCAGATAGTCGCTGCGCAGTCGCAGCGTGGGGTAGCCGAGGATCGCCCCGGCGAGGCCGGTCAGGCCGACCGCGACCGGCAGCGTCAGGAAGAAGTTCAAGTGAAAGTTCACCATCAGCAGCGCGGCGGTGTAGGCGCCGATGGCGAAGAAGGCCGCATAGCCCAGGTCGAGGAGGCCGGCGTAGCCGACCACGATGTTGAGGCCGAGCCCGAGCATCGCATAGGTGGCGGTCCCGATCGCCACCGCCGTCACGTAGTTGTCGTTGTACAGGGGCAGGGCCACGGCTGCGGCGACCGCAAGCGCGAGCGCCCGGAGCCAGAACGGCAGCCTGGTCAGGCGGCCGGTCTCCGGGTCGAACCACCTTCGAAGCGCCGGCGATGCGGTCAGGCCAGTCAAGCGGGCGATCCGGTCGAGCGTTGTCGTCTCGCGGACTGGCGGCGCCGGCTGCAACTCCTACATCCTCTCCGCAACGCGCTCGCCGAACAGGCCCATTGGCCGCACGACGAGGACGCCGATCAGCACGCCGAAGACGACGACGTCCTGCCACTTGCTCGACAGGTAGCCCGCCGTGTAAGCCTCGAGCAGCCCGATGATCATCCCGCCCGCCATTGCGCCAGGGATGTTGCCGATGCCGCCCAGGACCGCAGCGGTGAAAGCGCGAAGGCCAAGCAGGAAACCGTTGCTGAAGTGGATCTGCGAGTAGTAGATGCCGAGCATGACGCCCGAGGCGCCCGCGAGCAGGCCTCCCAGCACAAAGGCGAGGCGGATGATCTGGTCGACATTGATTCCCATCAGGCGGGCGGCGTCATGGTCGACGGCGAGCGCACGCATCGCAGTGCCGACCGCGGTTCTCTGCACGAACAGATAGAGCGCGAACATGAGCACGATGCTGGCGCCGAACAGCGTCACCTGCAGGTACGAGACATGCGCCGGACCGATCGAGAAGCCTGTCAGCGGGACCAGGTCCGGGTAGGCCTCGATGGCGGGCCCGAACACAAAACGGATCAGGTTCGAGAGCACCAGCGAGGCGCCCAGAGCGGTGATCAGGATCGCGAGCAGGGAGCGCTTCAGCAGCGGCTTGTAGGCCAGCTGCAGCACAACCACGTTCGTGATCGCGGTCCCGATCATCGGGATGAAGAAGGCGACGAAGATCGCGATCGGCAGTGGCAGGGCCTTGAAGCCGAACTGGACAAGCAGGCTCCAGCCGATGAACATACCGACGACAGTCAGGTCGCCCTGCGCGAAGTTGATGAGGCGGATGATCCCGTAGACGATCGTGTAGCCGAGAGCGACCAGGGCGTAGAACGATCCGATCGTCAGTCCGTTGATCGTCAACTGTATGAACGTGCCCAACTCGCCTCTATCACAGCCTTGAGTCGTGGGCCCTGGCGGTGACGCCCAAAGTCCCTGACCCCCAGCGTGAGGTCTGTATCGTACAGGCGGTCAGCGGAGGCTTCAAGTGAGGTTGTGCTGAGAAGCGAAACCGACGTCGCCATCGTGGGCCGCCTTTATCCCTGTGTGCCCTGTGGGGGAAGTGGTCCGCCGGGCCCGAAGGGGATCTCCGGCCACGAGCAGCATGAAGGCGCCTGGACGCAGCCCCGTGCTAGCCTCGCGCCTTATGCGCGAGAGGATGGGAACGGTGGTGATCGGCGGCGGCATCGTCGGCTGCGCGGTCGCGTATTACCTGGCTGAGCAGGGGGCGAAGGACATCCTGGTGGTCGAGCGTCAGGCGCTCGCCAGCGGTTCCACTGGCGGGTCCTTCGGTGGTGTCCGGCAGCAGTTCAGCACTCCGTTGGAGATCGAGTTCTCCAAGCGTGGCCTCGAGTTCTGGCGGACTTGCGAGGAAGTCTTCGACTCGCCCTGCCCGTTCCACCAGGACGGCTACCTGTTCGTCAGCGGGCTGCCTGAGATCATCGACAGGCTGGCCCAGGCCGCCGAGCTTCAATGCGGCCTGGGCCTGCCCGATGTTCACATGCTGAATCCGAAACAGGTCGAGGAGACGGTCCCCTGGATCTCGGCGCAAGGCCTGGTGGGCGGCTGCTGGACGCCGAACGACGGCCACGTCACGCCTCCCGACGGCGTGGCGGCGCTGTCGAAGGCCGCGCGTAAGCTCGGCGTCGAATTCCGTGAGGGGTGGGAGGTGCACAGCATCGAAAAGGCGCCCGGCGCCTGGCTCGCCCGGGGCCCGAGCGACATCACCGCCGACAGTGTTGTGGTCGCGGCCGGCTACTGGACGCCCGCCCTGGTGCGGCCCTTCGGCCTCGAGCTCACGATCCGGCCATTGCCCCTCTACGCCGCCATCACGGAGCCCGCGCTCGAGGGACAGCGGGTGCCGCTCACGATCGACCTCGACACGGGCCTCGAGGTGGAGCGCGAGGGCCGCGGCCTCATAATCGGGATCCTGCTCGAGGAGAACCCGCCCGGCTATGAACACACGCAGATGCTGGCCGAGTTCCACGAGCTTGCGAAGGTGCGCGCGCCAGTGCTGGCTGACGTGAAGATCGCGCGCTACACGCTGGCGAACGTCGACCTCGGCGGCGACGGCCATCCTTACGTCGGCGAGATCGAGCCGGCGCTCTGGATGATCGCGGGCTTCAGTGGCCATGGCACGATGCACGGCCCGGTCGTCGCCAGGCTGCTGGCCAGGATCATGTCGGGCGACCCCGATACCGAGCTCGACATCAGCCCACTGAACCCGCGGCGGGCACCGACGGCCGGCAGCGAGTGGATGGTGGCCACCAAGAAGTCTTGAGCGGCATCGCGCTGATCACCGGAGGGTCGCGCGGCATCGGCCGCTCCTTCGTGCTGGAGGCCGCGCGGCGCGGCTACACCCCCGTGTTCAGCTATCGCGCCCGCTCCCGCGAAGCTGAAGAAACCGTGGCGTCAGCCGCTACGCTCGGTCACCGGTGCAGCGCCGTGCAGGCGGACCTCGCGGACTTCGACGCTGTCACCCGGCTGGCTGAAGCGGCTCGGAAGGCGGGTCCCATCTCGCTGCTAGTCAACAACGCAGGGCTTGGCGAGGACATCCGGTTGCGCGACATGACACGCGAAGTGTGGGAGCACTACCTCGCCGTGAACCTCACCGCGCCTTGCTTCCTCGTCAAGCTGCTGGTGGACGACCTCAGAGCGCAGCGGGGGGTTGTTCTGAACGTCTCCTCCGACGGCGGCATCGTCGGCTCGCTGCATGGCGCGCCGTACGGCGCCACGAAGGCCGGCTTGATCGGCTTGACTCGCACGCTGGCGCGAGAGTTGGCGCCTGAGGTCCGCGTCAACGCCATCGCACCCGGACCTGTCTCGACCGAGATGTGGGACGGGATGCCGGAGGACCAGAAGCAGACCGTCTATGCGACGACTCCACTGCGGCGGGTGGCGCGGCCGGAGGAGATCGCGCGCGCGGGCCTCGACCTCTGCGAGTGGCCGAACCTGACCGGGGAAGTGCTCGTGATCGACGGCGGGAGAGTCATGTCGTGAGACAGCTGGACGTCGTGGTGCTTGGCGCCGGCGTGGCCGGGTTGACGGCCGCCTACTATCTGCGCGACCTTGACCTCGAAGTGCTGGATGCGGCGGCGCACGTCGGCGGGCGCACCAAGTCGATCCAGCAGCCTGACGGGATCTGGCTCAATCAGGGCGCCCAGTATCTGTCGACCGACCGCGTGAAGGCGGTCGAGCTCGCCGACGCCGTGGGCGCGCCCCTGATTTCCGAGCCGAACATGGAGGAATACTGGCGCGGCCTCTATCCGGACGACGTGGACAGCCGGACCGAGATCGAGTCCTGCATCGAACGCGTCACGGCCGAGCAGATGAACCGGCGCCCCGGTACCCTGCCCGAGCTGGACGACCTGCCCTTCGACCAGTGGCTCGGAGAGGTGTCGGACGGCACGCGTCTGTTCTTCGACCGCTGGTGCCAGATCATGAACTCGGGGAGCTCGGTCGAGATCTCCCTCTACGGTGCGCTCTGGCTCTGGGGCGACCAGCGAAGCACGCCCTGGAGCGACCGGCCCGTCCCGCGCCATGACCGCGGCGACTGCATCTTCGCGGGCGGCACCAACGAGTTCACCAAGGCGCTCGCGCGCGCCAATGGGGGCCGGCTCTCGCTGCGCAGCCGGGTGCTCTCGGTTAGACGCGAAGGTGAGGGCTTCGTCGTCGACCTCGAGGACGACTCCGGTCAGCGCTCGGTGCGGGCCCGACGCGTGGTTTCGGCGCTGCCCGCGCCCATCGCCGCCCAAGTGATCGACGATTTGCCGAGCTGGAAGCGCCAGGCGCTGGGCGCTATCAGATATGGGCGCTTCCTGACGACGAACATCGTGGTGAGCCCGAAGGACGCGCCACCGACAGAGTTCCCCGTCACGACCTGCCGCTCGGGCGTCGCGTACAACATCGACGGCTGGGTAATCAAGGGTCCGGGCGATCTCGAGGAGGTCGGGGGCGCATACCACAACATTGTCGGGGACCCGACCGCCCGCGTCGTTTGGGACGATCCTGACCACACCATCGCAACTGGCGCGGTGCGCGCGCTCTGGGCTGCGTTCCCCAAGTACAGGCACCGCGTGAAGCGCGTCGAGGTGCAACGCTGGCGGCACGGGATGCCGCTTTACAACGTGGGTCGGATGAAGACGTACGACCTGCTGGGCGAGCAGGTGGGCGGAGTGTACTTCTGCGGCGACTACACCTGGGCCTCGAACATGGAAGGCGCCGCGCTGAGCGGCGAGCGCGCAGCAAGACAGGTCCTGGCCGGACATGCCACTCCGTAGACTTGGCAGCCTGCTCAGGTGAAGGGGGAGCAATGACGGAGGGAAGGCTCGACGGCAAGGTCGCGATCGTCACCGGCGCCGGCCGCGGCATCGGGGCCGCCTGCGCCCTGGAGCTGGCGCGGGCCGGCGCGTCGGTCGTCCTGGCGGCGCGCTCGGCGGATGAGCTCGAACATGTGGGGAGGTCGATCGCGTCAGGTGCTCGCGCGCTGGCGGTGCGGACCGACGTCTCGAAGACACCCGATCTGGAGCACCTGGTCGACTCAGCGGTGAAGGAGTTCGGCGGTGTCGACGTCTTGATTAACAATGCCGGCGTGATGCCGGCCGCCAAGCAGATCTACAAAGTCGACCTCGAGGAGTGGGAGCGCGTCATGGCCGTCAACGTGCGCGCCCCCTGGTATCTCGGGAACCTGGTGCACAGGCACATGAAGTCGAGGGGCGGGGGAGTGGTGATCAACGTCGCCTCTACGTCTGGCCTCCACCACGACATCGGGCTGGGCGTGTACAGCATTTCGAAGGCCGCGGTCGTGATGCTCACAAACGTGCAGGCCAAGGAGTGGGCGCGGGACCGGATCCGCGTCAACGCCATCGCTCCGGGGGTGGTGCGGACGGAGCTGGCGACCGACCTCCTGCAGTACCTGGAGACGCACGGCGAGAAGCCGAACCCGATGAACATGGTCGGCGAGCCCGACGACATATCGCGCCTGGTGCGCTATCTCGCAACGGACGAGAGCCGGTACATGACCGGCTCGGTGATCCGCATCGACGGCGGCGAGTTGCTCTAAACCCTCGCCAGCGTCGCCTTTCGGCGCCGGCGAGCCGTGGTCATGCCGGCCAGCCAGGGACGACTACCTTCGGTTGCGACTCGAAACCCTTCCTCACCGATTCTTGAACTCGGGCTTGCGCTTCTCAGCGAATGCGCGCGTGCCCTCCTCGAGGTCGGAGGACGCCTCGACGACCCGGTTCAGCGCCTGGTACAGCCTGATGCCGTCCGGGAGCGAGAGGTCACGGCTGCGCAGCGCGAGCTCCTTCGTCATGCGGACGGCCATGGGGGCGTTGGCGCAGATCTCCTCCGCCAGTTCGCGCGCCCGCGGCAGCACCCGGTCGGGCGCCACCACTTCCTGGACGAGCCCGATCCGGTGCGCCTCGTGTGCGTCGATGAAGCGGCCCGTCAGCAGCAGGTACATCGCGTTGTTGAAGCCCACGATGCCCGGCAGCAGCTGGGCGCCGAACCCGTGAAGCAGATTCCACTTCACCTCGGGCGTGCCGAAGCGCGCGCGCTCGGACGCCACCCGGATGTCGCAGATCAGTGCCAGCTCCAGCCCGCCCGCCAGGCAGTAGCCGTTCACGGCGGCGATCAGCGGCTTGCCGACTTCCAGGCCGAGGTCGAACCGGACCGGCCGCGTGGCCGCCCAGCCGCCCTCCTGCTCGGCGGTCGAGCCGTGGACGCCGACCAGGTCGGCGCCGGCGGTGAAGGCTCGCTCGCCCGCGCCGGTGATAATGCCGGCCCAGATCGAGTCGTCAGCGTCGATCTCGCGCAGGCGCTCCGAGACCTCGGCGTACATCTCGTTGTCCATCGCGTTCATCTTCTCGGGCCGGTCCACCGTGATCAGCGCCAGCTTCCCGTCCCGTTCGAACCTGATCGGCATCGCTAAACCCCCAGCAACGTGGCCGCGTTGAGACCCAGCCACTTGTCTACAACCTCCGGCGGCAGGGGCAGCTTGCGCGCCTCCTGCAGCGAGCGATCGAAGGGCAGCATGCAGTCGGTCGCCCAGAGCACCCTGTCTTGAAGCAGCGACCTCCCGTACACGAGCAGTGGCTCCCAGCCCGTGCCAGGCCGCGCGATGTACTTGGGGGAGATGGCGCCGAGCTCGATGTAGACGGTCGGGTGCTTCCAGGCCACAGCGACCAACTCTGTCACCCAGGGCCAGCCGCCATGGTTGGCGACCAGTATCAGGCCGGGGAAGTCGCAGGCCACCTGGTCCAGGTACAGCGGGCGGCCGAAGTCGATCGTGCGGTCCGCGGAGAAGTTGACCGAGCAATGCACTGTGACAGGCAAGCCCAACTCGCGGCAGCGGTCGTAGAGCGGATAGAAGCGGCGGTCGTCGCAGCGCAGCCGGTACGCGAAGGGCTGCAGGTTGACGCCGCGGGCGCCGTTCTCGTTCACCTCCCGCACAACGACGGCCGCCATGTCGTCGTCTTCGGCCGGGTTGACCGTTATGTAGGGGATGAAGCGGTCCGGATGTTCCTTCGCGATCCGGACGACGGCCGCGTTCATGGCGCGGTAGTCGCCGAAGCCCCACTCGGCCTGGAGCACCGCCCGCTCGATGCCCGCCGAGTCCATGGCTGTCAGCATCGTGTGGACGCTGTCGACGCCGAAGCCGCGCGCGTAGACGCGCTCGTAGTTGCCCAGGTAGGCGGCGTCGCCCTCGCCGACGGCGGCCCTCGGCGCGAACTCCGAGAGTGGCAGCGTGACGCGGAAGTCGATGACGCGTGCCAAATTGGCTTCAGTGACCGCGCAACATGTGCTTCTGGATCTTCCCGGTCGGCGTCTTCGGCAGCTCGGGGACGACGTCGATCTGGTCGGGAACCATGAAGCGCGGCACGCGGGTGCGCAGGTACTCGCGCAGCTTGTCGGGGTCCACGGTCATCCCCGGCTTCGGCACCACGACGACCAGCAGGTCGTCCTCGGTGTGCTCGGATTCGACCGCGACCGCCGCCGACTCGAGCACCACGGGAAAGGTGTTCACCTCGCGCTCGATCTCGAAGGAGGAGATGTTCTCGCCTCGCCGCCGGATGTAGTCCTTGATCCGGTCGACGAAGTAGTAGTTGCCGTCCGCGTCCTTGCGGAAGGCGTCGCCCGAGTGCAGCCACAGATTGCGGAACGCGCGAACCGTCGCTTCCGGGTTGGCGTGGTACTCGGTTGCGACCACCCACGGCTCATGGGCGCGGAGGATCAGCTCGCCGACTGTCCCCAGCGGCACCTCGACGTCGTTCTCGTCGACGATTCGGAGGTCGAATCCCGGCAGCGCCTTGCCGGCGACGGTGGGATCGCTGACATCGAAGTCGCTTGCGATGGGCACATTGACCTCGGTCGAGCCGTAACAGGTGGCGACGCGAACGCCGAAGCGCTCTTTGAACGCCTCCAGTTCGTCGACGAGCGGCACCAGAAGCATGCGATCCATCGGGTTGTCCGTGTCGTCGGGCTGCGGGTGCTGGCGGGCCAGGAAGTTCGCCATCGCGCCGAGCAGGAAGCTCGCGTTGGCGCCCGACTCGCGCACGGTGCTCCAGAACTCGCCCGCGCTGAAGCGGCGGCGGATCACCGCGGTGGCGCCGACCTGGAGCGCGGCGTAAACGAGCGCCCACTGGCCCGCGATGTGGAAGAGCGGCAGGGGTGCGTAGTACACGTCGTCGCGCGTCAGGCCGATTACCTGCCTCGCGTGCTCCGCGTAGGTGTAGGCGTGCGCCTGCGCGATCCGTACGCCCTTCGAAGGGCCCGTCGTACCAGACGTGTACATGATCGCGACGATGTCGTGCTCCCGGGCGCCGGCCACCTCATCCTCGGGCAGCTCGTCGCTCGCTTGATAAATCCGCTCCCAGGAGCCTTCGCCGCCGAGCACGAGCAGCTTTGCGAGGCTGCCCAGATCGGGCCGCAGGGCGTCCACGCGGTCAAGGTAGTGGGCCGCCAGCAACATCAGGCGCGCGCCCGAGTTCTTGAGCTGGTGGCGCATGATCTCGCCCCGGTACTCGCAGTTCACGGGGACCTGGACGGCGCCCAGCGCGGCAAGCCCGAGCCAGGCGTCGACGAACTCGATCACGTTATCGAGCATCACAAGCACCGGCTCGCCCTGGCGCACGCCGGCGGCTTTGAAGGCGGCCGCTGCTCGGCGCGCACGGCTCATGAGCTCGGAGTAGGTGTAGCCCTGATCCTCGAAGGCGACGGCCACACGGTCCGTCCACACTTCCGCGCCGTGCCTGAGCACACCGGTTACGACCCTCCGCGTCCTCGTGACCGTGGCCACGGCGCTAATCGTAGCCGGGTTTTTGGCCGACCAAGCCAGCAGTGGAGGCGAGGCGTGGGGCCGGCGCATGATCCGCGCGTCGCTTAATAATCGACCACGAGGCTCTCGAGCATCTGCTTGCCGCGCCGCAGCGCCTCGACGGGCACGCGCTCGTCCACGGCGTGAAACATCGCCGGGTAGTCGAACCCGTCGGGCAGCGCCAACGGCGTGAACCCGTAGCAATTGATGCCGAGCGTGTGCAGCGCAGCCGCGTCGGTGCCGGCGGGCATCACATACGGCAACAGTCCTCGGCACTCTGCATCGTAGGCCTGGATCGCCTTGAGGGCGGCCGCCACCAGCGGGCCCTGCGTGGGCGCCTCCGCCTCCATTGTGGTCGCCTGCAGCTCATAGGTCATGCCTGGCTCCAGCACAGACTCCAATGCCCGCTGGGCCCGCTCGCGTCCGCCGGGCAGGTAGCGGCAGTCCACGCCTAGCTCCGCGACGGGCGGGATCACGTTGTAGCTCGGCACCCGGCCGGCCAGGACCTGGGTGGGCACGAAGTCGGTCCGCCGTCCCATCAGCGCCATCCGCCCGAATGTGCCGAGTGGTTCAAGCAGTGCCTCGGGATCGTCCTCCGGCCCGCCCGTCAGCTGCGCCACGGCCCGGCAGAGCAGCCCGAAGGCCTCGTGGCGCTCCTCCTCGACGCGGAGCTTGTTGATGCGCTCGATCAACGGCCCGAGCCGCCGTACTGGGTTGGGCAGTTTCGAAAAAGCTGCGTGCCCAGAGACGCCCGGGATCCGGATCGAGAACCAGAGGCTGCCGCGCTCGGCCGTCTGAATCGTATAGGCGCGCCCCCCGCCCGGGAGGGACACCGGGATGCCGCCCACCTCGCCCAGCGCCTCGCCCACGCCGGCCAGCAGGTCGGGCCGCTGCTCCGCGAGGTAGCGCGCCCCGAGCACGCTACCGGTCTCCTCGTCGGCGAGGTAGCAGCAGACCAGATCCCGCCGAGGCCGCTGGCCGGAGGCGCCGAGGTCGAGCTGGACGGCCAGCATCATCGCGACGAAGTTCTTCATGTCCACCGCGCCCCGCCCGTAGAGCATCCCATCGGCGATCTCGCCCGCGAAGGGTGGATGAGTCCAGCCGGCCGGGTCGGCGGGCACAACGTCGAGGTGGCCGTGCAGCGCCAGCTTCGGCAGGGAGCGCTCGCGGCCGGCCGTGACGGCGACCACGTTCACCCGGCCCGCCGCCGGCTCGAGGACGTGGTGTTCGACGCTGGCCCCGCGCAGCTTCGCAATGATGTAGGCAGCCGCGGGCGCCTCGGTCGCGCCCGGGTTGCTGGTTTCAAAGCGGATCAGGTCCTGGCACAGCCTGACCACGTCCATCCCAGGTCGGAGGTTACCCTGCGCGCATGCCTGCGCCATTCCCGAAGACCGAGTACGACGACCGCCTGGCTCGCACCCGACGCAAGATGCACGAGGCTGGCCTCGACCTCCTGGTCGTGAGCGCGCCGGACAACATGAACTACCTGAGCGGCTACGACGCCTGGTCGTTCTATGTGCCTCAGTGCCTGCTCGTCACCGCCGGTGACCAGGAGCCCGTCTGGATCGGGCGCGGGATGGACTCGGTCAGCACGCGCCTCACGACCTACCTCTCCGACGCGAGCATCCTCAGCTACGCGGACGACTACGTCGAGAATCCAGCCAAGCACCCGATGGAGGAGGTGGCTCGGATCATCAAGGAGCGCGGCTGGGACCGGGGCCTGATCGGCTACGAGGGCGATGCCTATTTCTTCTCCGCAAGGTGGCTGCAGGTCCTGGAGAAGTCGCTGCCGCAGGCTACATTCGTCGACGCCTACCTGCTCGTCAACTGGGTCCGTACAGTGAAGTCTCAGGTCGAGATCGAGGTGATGCGGCAGGCGGCCCGGATCGTCGAGCACACGATGCGGATCGCGATCGACGCGGTCGAGGTCGGCCGGCGCCAGTGCGACGCGGCGGCCCGCATCTCGTTCGCGCAGATCGAAGGAACACCGGCGTTCGGGGGCGAGGCGCCCGCCAACCCGCCTTCGATTCTGAGCGGGATCAACTCGGCCACGCCGCACGCGTCCTGGAGCGATGAGCCTTTCCTTCTCGACGCCGCGACCTGCCTCGAGCTGAGCGGATGCAAGCACCGCTACCACTCCGCGATGTCGCGGACGGTCTATCTCGGAGACCCGCCGAAGAAGATGCTGGAGGTGGCCCAGGCGACGGGCGAGGGACTGGAGGCGGCGCTGCAGACGGTGAAGCCGGGCGTCCTCTGCGAGGAGGTCGACACTGCCTGGAAGAAGACGATCTCGCGCTATGGACTGGAGAAGCCCTCGCGCATCGGCTACTCGATCGGCGTCAACTACCCGCCGAACTGGGCCGACCACACGGCCAGCCTGCGGTCGGGCGACAAGACGGTCCTGGAGCCGAACATGACGTTCCACCTGATGCTCGGGATGTGGATGGACGGCTGGGGCTTCGAGATGAGCGAGACGTTTCGGGTGACGGAGACCGGCTCGGAGTCGCTGACACGCTTCCCGCGGCAGCTGTTCGTGAAGAACTAGCCGGCCGTTCGGGCGGCCATCAGGCAGACGATCTCGAACATCGCGTTGGCGGCGTTGATCGCAGTGATTCCGGTCGGGTCCAGCGGTGGCGTCACCTCACAGACGTCGCCCCCGACGACGTCGAGACCGCGTAGGGAGCGGAGGATCACCTGGCAGTCGCGGATGCTCAGTCCGCCGGGCTCCAGCGCCGAGGTGCCGGGAGCGTCCTTGGGGTCGAGCCCATCGACGTCCAGCGTGATGTAGACCGGCCCCGAGCCCAGCACGCCGCGCACATGAGCGATCACCTTCTCCCGGCCCATGTCCTCGTAATCGTCGTAGGTGATAACGGTGAAGCCCAGCTCCCGGCTGCTGCTGGCGTCGTCGCGGCTGAACTGGGTGCCGCGAAGGCCGAGCTGGACAACGCGCTTGGGGTCGAGCAGGCCCTCCTCGGCCGCCCGCCGGAAGGGCGTCGCGTGGTTGATCTTCGTCCCGTAGAACTCGTCGTACGTGTCCGGGTGGGAGTCTATCTGGAGCATGCCCAGCGGCTGCCCGTTGAAAAGGCCGCGCAGGACCGGCAAGGGGACGACGTGGTCGCCGCCAACCGCGAATGGCATGACGTCGTGCTCGTGCAGCCGCTTCACGAACTCGGTCGTGGTGTCGATCGTCCTCATGAGGTCGTATGGGTGCGCACCGACGTCGCCGAGGTCGGCGATGTTGACCTCGTCGAACGGCGAGATGCCGCTGAACTGGTGGACGCGCCGGATCAGCCGTGAGCCCTCTCGGACGGCCGCGGGCCCGTGGCGCGTCCCGGTGCGGTTGGAGAGGCCGAGGTCGGTGGGGACGCCGAAGATGCCGATGTCCACGACGTCGAGGTCGTCCGTGCGCGGCGCCCGCAGGAAGGTGGCGATCTCCGCATAGCGCGGGACGACAGACGAGTTGACGGGCTGCAGGTCGGCCTTCCTCTTCTTGGCGCTGGGCACCGAAGTATCGGCTACTCGACCGAAGCCAGGAAGTCGAAGAAGGTAGCTCCCCAGGGTGCAGCCGCATCGAGGTGCGGGCCGTGGCCCGAGCCTTCGAACATCCTGGTCTGTACCCGGCCGCCTCCTGCGCTGTATCGCTCCAGGACGTCACGGATCTGCGAGACCATCGGCTGCGGAGGAAAGACGTCTTCGCCCGGCCAGCCTGGTACGGCGCCCATCTTGCCCAGAGTGCCCATCTCCCAGGCCGACCCGTCCGCGACCACGATGTCGGCAGTCCCGTGCGTCCAGAGGATGGGCGGCTTGGGGCTGACATTCACGATCGCGGACCAGTTGCAGAACTTGCCGGACAAAGCGTTCAGGATGCCGCGGGTGCCAGGCGCCAAGCCAGGCCAGTTGGAAGATGGAATCATGTCTCCTGGATAGCCGTCCTCCCCTGTGACCGACTTGAGCACCTCCTCGACCAGCATGTCCTCGCGCTCCGGACTCTCGCGATGAGTCGGCGCCCAGTACGAGGTGTTGATCACGTTGCGTGGCGAGAACGGCGAGTCCGAAGAGCGGTCCTTCTCGGCGAGGCGCCTGGCGAAGTCCGGGCTGCCCGTGCCACCGCCGGACCCTGCGTGGTCCGGGAAGCACGGCGTGCCGTCGCGCCGTATGCCTCCGAAGCCGTACGGCGACACCGGATCGATGAAGGTGAGGGAGGCGACAGGCCGGTCCTCGGCGTAGCTCGCGATGGCGGCGCCGCCCGTCGACCAGCCGACCATGTGCACGGGACGCGCGATCCCCAGCCGGCGGACCAGCGAGTGGACATCGTCGGCCCAGTCGCGGAGGCCGCGAGTGGCGTCGATCGGAAGCCTCTCGGTGTCGCCGAAGCCACGCATGTCCGGCGCCAGGATTCGGTAGCGGTCAGGCGCGCCGGTCATGAGGTGCTCGAAGAAACGGCCCGTCGAGAGGTTGCCATGGACCATCACAACCGGGATCCCGTCGCCGGGCCCCGAATCCAGGAAGCGGATGCGCAGCCGGTCGGTGGCGACCTCGTGGGACCGGACGCCGTGCGGTAGCTCTAAGGCGCTCATCTCAGCTCCCAGAGTAGCTTCGGGCACGGGCGCCGGGTCACGAGAGGTGGATCCAGCGCGCGGTCGATGCGATGTGGTTCTGATCGACGAGGAGGATCATGCACCATCCGGGCGCCGCCAGCGTGGGCGTCAGCGGAGCTGGCACCGTCAAGACTGCCTGGACGCGGGCGGTGACGATAGGTCGCGACGAGCCGGTGCGAATTGTCGAATGCGTGAGTTGTGACGCCTGTGCAGATCAGCTCCGCTGTATGGAGCCAGGACGAGCCGGACGGGTTCGAGCATCGCGGTAGCATCTTCGATCACCCCTGGCGCTGCAGCTCGCGGGATGGACTTTGCCCCCTGCGAGCACCGCGAGGTCGTGGAGAACGCCACCGCAAACTCGGCGAAATTCGTCAGGCCGGAGCAGTTTGAGCTGCCTCTCGAGTGCCTCGACCCATAGCCCGAGAGTTGAGGCGCCACCGAGCGAATAGGCGCGAGCCCTCAGACCGTAGACGGAGCTGGCGTGGCGTTCCAGCAGTCCAGTAGCCAGTCGAGTCTTGCCGATGCCTGGCTCGGCCGTAAATCAGAATCGTCCGGAATTCTCCAGCGAACGCGCGTCCGAGCTCGGAGGCACGCCCCACCAGCCTGGGCTTGCCGACCAGCACCGCCTGTGGGGTGCGAAAACTCCGATCGGCAGCCCGATCTGGGCGAGCGGCCGAGCCTGGGATGATGGCGCGTCATGCTCCTGGCCCTTGTCTACAGCCTCCTCCGCCTGCTCCTCGATGTCCTCCTCGTCCGCGGCCACTCCGAGGCCGGCCTGCAGTCGGAGGTACTTCTTCTCCGCTATCAGGTTCGCGTCCTCCAGCGCCAGGCCCGGCGTCCAGGATGGCAGCCCGCTGCTCCTGACAGCCCCCAGCCGTCGGCTGCCGCGACCAGCCTGGGCCTCCCTCCAGGTCAGCCCGGAAGCCATCCTCCGTTGGCATCGGGAGTTGGTCCGTCGCAAACGGGCTGCCTTCGGGCGTCGCCCTCAGGAGCCTGGGCCGCAGGCCGGCCTCGCCGAGCTGCCAGCGAGCACCACAACCCGGCGCGACCGCATCGCAGCCTCGGGCTGCGGGCACCGCTGGGTAGGGAGGAGCTTGGCGAGCCGATCGGCGAAGTCCATCTGCCGTTTCCGCCTCGGCGGCCTGCTGCACGAATACTCGCGTCGGGCTGCCTGATCGCCGCATGCGAATTTCTGCACCCACACGCGTGGAGCCTCCGGTCACGATGGCCACTTTGCTCTGTAGACCGTTCACAAAAACCTGTCTCCGCTACTCTCGCCAGCCGGAGCCAACCTGATACGCCAACTGTCGCGGTGCAGCACTGGATGTAGCAACTGCCAGCCGCACTCAGGCCCGGGGCGCTGCCCGCTTATGGCCGTTCAGCATTGTCAGAGTGTCGTCGTGCGAATCCAACGGCCCGCCATCGTTTGCCGAGATGCACTCGCAGGCGAGCCCAGGAAGTCGGAGGACGTCCGTGAGCGAGTCCACTGCGTCGTTAGACTCGGATCCAGAGTTTTCGCAACCCGCCGACCAATCGGAGTCGCCGGCCACGGAGGAGTGAGTGAATGCCCTATCTGGAGCTGCGGGACAGCGTGCCGCTGTATTTCGAGGACTACGGGGCGGGGCAAGCGATCTTGCTCGTTCCGGGGTGGACCCTCACGACGCGCTTCTGGGAGCGCCAGATCGAAGATCTCGCGCGCCACTACCGGGTCGTGACTCTTGATCTTCGCGGTGCCGGAAATTCAGGCAAGACACCCGAGGGGCACTCTCTCTCGAGTTACGCAGACGACCTGGATGAGTTGCTCCGTCAGCTGGACTTGAATGACGCCATCCTCGTCGGCTTCGCGATGGGCGTCTCGGTCGTCGTGCACTACCTGGTCGCGCACGGTCGCGCTCGTGTCGCGGGGCTGGTGTGGGTCGATCATAGCCCGCGCTTCTACGCGACGCGCGATTGGCCCTACGCCCTGTTTGGGGACCTCACGCCGCAGCGCTTCGACCAGACGCTTCGGGGCTTGTGGCACGATCGTCGAGCAACGACACGTGAGCTACTCGCGGTGATGTTCAAAAGCCCCGCTAGCTGGATGTACGACGAGCTGATGAAGACGCCGACCGAGGTCGCAGCGGCGATGCTTGCGGCAGTCGCCTCGACGGATTTGCGGCCACTACTGCCGGAACTCGACCTGCCCGCGCTGGTAGTCAACGGGCGGCGAAGCGTCGTTCCCTTCGAGGTTGGAGGCTGGCTCGCCCGGCAGCTGCCGCACGCGCGTAGCGTCGTCCTCGCGGAGGCTGGACACGGCGCGTTCTGGGATGACGCGGCGGGCTTCAACCAGGCGGTGCGAGAATTCGTCGCTGGCCTCCGCAGCGCTGGCGCTGCCTCAGGTCGAACGTCGACTTCGTGACGTCCCGTCACGACCGGACCTGGATTGGTTGCTGCTGATCTCCGCGATCGTCTCGCGGTGTCCAGGCTGTCCCGCGCTGTTGGTAAGGCGTGCCGTGAAGCTGTAGGTGGGCCGGGTGGCGGGTGGGCCCACGGTACAGTCGGCCAGGCGACGTGGTCTCTGAGCTGGCGCTGAACTTGATGACGAAAGCGAAGTTGCCTGGCGTCGTCGGGGTCCCGCTAATGTCCGCCATCAAATGCGCGAACGGCCTGTCAGGCACGAGCTATCTGGGGGTCGATCCTCCCATCCACATGGTGATCTCGAGGAGCCGAGGTGGATCGTGCGAGTTTCCCCCTCACTCGAGCACCGTGGAGGTCCCCTCGCCCCGGGCTCGTGGCGATTCTTGAACGCGCCATGGGCTGAGAGCACACCTTGCGGGGCCTGGAGGTAGCAAAGGTTTCATTGGGATGAGTAGCAGAAGGATCGGCCTGGGAGGCGTGTGGCACGAGACCAACAGCTTCGCGCCCGGCCTGACGTCGATCGAGGACTTCGAGTCCTACCATGTCGAGCGCGGCGCTCAACTTATCGAGGTATATGAAAGCACTGCGACCGAGCTAGGAGGAGCCATCGCTGCCGCATGCGAGGCCCGCGCCGAGATTGCGCCGCTGACGTACGCAGGGGCGATTCCATCCGGCATGGTGACTCGGTCGGCGTTCGACTGGATAAAGTCGCGGCTGGCTCAGGACGTCACGTCAGCCGGCCGTATTGATGCCCTCCTGCTGGTGCTCCACGGAGCCATGGCGGTCGAGAACTCCGACTATCCGGAAGCCGAGCTGGTGGAGGAGGTGCGACAGGCGGCCCCGGGACTGCCGATAGCCGTCACTGTGGACCTGCATGCCAACCTGGGGGAGCGCCTGGTAAACCTGGTCGAGCTGCTCGTCGGCTACGACACCTTCCCCCACATCGACGCGGCAGAACGGGGCGCGGAGGCGGTGGACCTCCTCCTGCGCATCCTGAAGAATGGGCGAGGCCCGGTTGCGGACCACATCAAACTTCCTCTCTTGACAGTTCCCCAGGTCCAGGACACGGGCGTGGACCCGATGCGGGCGGTCATTCTGGCTGTCCGCGAGGCTGAGCGACGGCAGGGAGTCTGGACTGTGAGCGCCGTGCCCGGTTACCCGTACTCGGATGTCGATCGACTCGGGTTCTCGATCTACGCTGCCGCCGATCGCCATCCGGGTGACATATTGGAGCGGATCGGAGTCGAGGTCTGGGAGCGCCGCCACCAGTTCGATGCTGAGCTGGTCGACGTAGACGATGCGATCGGCCTGGCAGATGCCTCGCCCGGGCCCATTGTGCTCGTTGACGTTGCTGACAACGTTGGCGGGGGTTCGCCGGGAGACGGCACGGTGCTCCTGGCCGCGTTGGAGCGGCGCGGCGGCCGCGACGCCGTAGTCGTCATGTGGGACCCCGTCGCTGTGGACGACCTCTACCGGTCTGGCTCGAGTCGCGCCGAGGTTGGCGTAGGGGGTCGCTCGGGTCTCGGGCCCGGGGTGACGTTAGCGGGGATCGTCCGCCTGTCCGGCCAAATCGTGTACCGCCGACGTGGCACGTACATGACCGGCCAGATGGTCGACATGGGAAGAGTAGCGGTCGTCGCTTCCGCCGCAGGAGACGTGGTCATAACCGAGCATCGCGTCATGCCATTCGACGACGATCACCTCCGAGCCGCTGGGCTGCGGCCTGAGACCTACCACGTAATCGTCGCCAAGTCGGCGATCGCCTGGAAGGCGGCCTTCGGCTCATACGCACGTGCGACGGCATACGTTCGGACGCCCGGATACTGCCCGAGCGACCTCGCCAGCCTCACCTTCTCGGGGCCAGGGCGGTCCTTCTATCCGCTCAGACGAGACGTGGACTGGTCGATGGTCGTCCCGCGCTCCAGGCCCTGAAACTACTCGGCAGCGGCCGCCAGCCGTTGTTCCTCGGGGCCCTCCATTCCCTCAATTTCGGAGAAAGGCTGTGGGTTCCAGCAGCGCAGCCAGTGCGCACCTGCGACGTCCTCGAGTTTAGGGTGTTCCTCCCAACAGTGGTCAAGGGCGAACGCACATCGCGGCGCATAGAGACAGGCGGGCGGCAGTGAGCGCGGGTCTGGCACTCGTCCCGGAATGCTGTACAGATATTCCCGATCCTCGGTGGCTGATGGAAGTGAGCGCAGAAGTCCCTGTGTATACGGGTGCTTGGGATCGTCGAAGATCTGATCCGTTGGCGCTTCCTCGACGATCTCGCCGGCATACATTACGGCGACCCGCTGCGCCACGCGCGAGACCACGGCCAGGTTGTGAGTGATTAGAAGAACTCCAAGTTGGCGCTGCTCCTGTTCGGCCTTGATCAGATCCAGAATCTGCGCCTGAATTGTCACGTCCAGGGCGGTGGTCGGTTCGTCTGCCACGAGAACAGCGGGGTCGAGGACCAGCGCCATGGCGATCATGACGCGTTGGCGCATCCCGCCTGACAGCTGGTGTGGATAATCCCTCATCCGTTCCTCCGCGGATGGGATCTGGACCTCCTTCAAAATCTCCACGGCTTGATCCCAGGCAGTCTGCCTGGCAACGTTGCGGTGTGCCCTGATGAGCTCCACCAGCTGATCGCCGATCGAAAAAACCGGATCGAGGGCAGTCAGAGGCTCCTGAAAGACCATCGATATGGAGTCGCCGCGCAGCCTTCGCATCTGGTCCTGGGGAAGAGCGGTGATGTCGCGTCCTTCGAGCCGGATTTGACCCCCAGTAAGGCGCGCGGGCGGGTCTGGCAGCAGCCGCATGATCGACAACGCTGTCATCGTCTTGCCGCAGCCGGATTCGCCGACAAGGGCCAATGTCTCGCCGCGTTGGACCGAGAACGACACGCCACGCACGACGTCCACCGATTTCTCGCGAAAGGCCAGTGTCGTGCGGAGACCGCTCACACTGAGAGCGGTGTCGTCGGCGCCAGTCATCGCTCTCGCAAACGCGGGTCAAAGATGTCGCGCAAGCCGTCACCGAGAACGTTCAGGCCCAACACGAGCAGGACGATCGCAACTCCAGGGATGGTGCTGATCCAGTGATCCACCAGCATGTAGCCACGGCCCTCGGCCACCATCTTGCCAAGGCTGGGCAGCGGTTCTTGCGCTCCCATGCCGATGAAGGAGAGTCCTGCCTCGACGATTATCGCCACAGCGACGTAGTAGGACCCCATCACCAACGCGGGGCCGATGACGTTAGGAAGCAGATGCCGGACCATTATCACGGTGTCTCCCTTTCCGAGCGCCCGCGCCGACGCCACGAACTCTTTCTCTCGAAGTACGAGCACCTCGCCCCGAATGATCCTGGCGAAGCCGGCCCAGTTGATCAGTCCCACCGCTAGGACGACGCCGAGCAGCCCTGGGCCGAGGGCGCCGACCATCAGCACCGCGATCAGGATCAGAGGAAAGCCCCAGACCATCTCCACGAACCCGTTGACGATCGTATCGACCCAGCCTCGGTAGTACCCGGTGATCATGCCTGCCAGTGTTCCGACGAGAAGAGAGATGGCAGTGGTGCCGAGACCAACTGCGATTGAAATTCGAATGCCAAGCACGAGCCGACTGAGCATGTCCCGACCGAGATCATCCGTCCCCAGGAGATGACCGGGGCTCAATGGTGGCAGCCGCGCGTCTTCCAGGACTTGGGTCGCGTAGCTGGGGGCAAGGAGCGGGCCAAAGGCCGCCACGAGGCAGAACAGGAGAACGATGACGGAGCCCGCCAGCGCCAGCTTGTTGCTGGACAGCTGCTGCCAGGCCTCGTGCAGTCGTGACGGTCTCGCAGCGTGAGCGAGAACATCCCGCTCCCAATCCTGACGTCTCTGACTGATCGTACTCATCGTTGACTCATGCCTAGGCGCGCCGCACCACAGGATTGGCCAGGCCGTACGAGATGTCGGCTAACCAGTTCGCGACGACGACGAAAAAGACCAGCACCAATGAGAAGAACTGCGCGACCGGATAGTCGCGGCGGATCACGGAGTCGACCAGCAGGAAGCCCGCCCCAGGCCAGCGGAAGATCGTCTCTACGATCAGGGCATAGCCGATCAGCCAACCGAGCCGCAGGCCCGAAAGCGAAATCACCGGTATCAACGCGTTGCGCAGTACGTGGCGGCCCACGACACGCCACTCGGGCAATCCCTGGGCACGCAGAGTTCGAACGTAGTCCTGTCTCAGTTGCTCCAGCATCGAAGACCGGACCATGCGTGTCGTCACGGCGATACCCTCCGCCGCCAGCACGACCGCAGGCAAGATCAGCTGATTCGGGCTGCAGCAACCGGCGGCGGGTAGCAGGTTGAGGTTGAGTGAGAAGAAGTAGACCAGGATCAAGGCCAGCCAGAAATTGGGTATCCCCATGCCGAGAATGGCGCCTCCCATGGCAAGTTGATCAGGCCACTTGTTGCGTTTCACAGCCGCCAGGATTCCCAATGGGATGGCTATGACATAGGACAGTGCGAGCGCAGTCAGGCCCAGTATCAAACTGTTCCTACCATAGAACTTGAGCAGCTCCAGATTGGATGACCCATTGACAAGGGACGTGCCTACGTCACCCCGCACCAGTCTGCCGATGTATGTGAAGTACTGGTCATAGATCGGGCGATTCAGTCCAAGGCGCTCCCGATATGCTTCCCTTGCTTGATGAGCTGTCAAAGGATTGAGCGTAACTCCAGTGGGATCCCCCGGCGCGAAGCGCAGAGAGTAGAAGATGGCGATCGATGACAGCAAAACGATCAACGCCATATAGGCACTGCGCCGCGCAACGTAGATCAGCATCGCCTACGGCACGTCGTCAATGCATCAGCACAGCCGAAGGCTCGAAGACCTAAACGGTCGATAGCTCAGTCCAGCCACACATCGTTGTAGTAAGGGTAGAGATCCCACTTCAGTGGCATCCATCCGTGCACGTTCTTGCGGTGCACCCAGAACGACTGCCTGGCGACGATGGGAATGATCGGCAGATTGTCGGCCACAGCTACCTGGATCTTAGCTCCGCCGTCTGCGAGCTCTTTCTCATTTGACGCGCCCTGCCAGGCCGCAACGGCCTGATCGACCTCGGGGATATTCGCCATAGACCAGTTCGGACCATTTGGTGAGAGCGCGGCGCTGTTGATAAAGAGCGTGACAACATCGATCGGCACCGGCCATTGATAGAAGAAGAGGAATGCGTCCGGCTGCGAGAAGAGCTTATTGAAGTACGTCCCACGGTCGTAGGCGTCGACCTTGACGTCCATGCCGAGCGCCCTCAGCTGCGCCTGCACAGCGGAGGCGAGCTGCTGATTGACCGACTCCGCCTGAATCACCATGCTGAATTGCTGCTTCACGCCGTTCTTGGCCAGGATCCCGTCAGCCCCGGGCTTCCACCCGGCGTCGGACATCAGCTGCTTAGCCTTGTTGAGGTTGAACTGGTTGTACTGCTCGACCTGCTTCGTGTAGTACTTGTCGGCCGTCGGTACGGGACCATACATCGGCTCCGCGTAACTGAAGAACAAACTCTTGACGATCGCCTGGCGATCGATCGCGTAGGAGACAGCCTGACGGACCCGCTTGTCCTGGAAGTCGAGGTTGGTCTTCGTAAAGTTCAGGCCTGCAACGTAGCCTGACCAGTCCGACTTGAGCTGGATCACATTCAGGTTTCTGTTACCCATCAAACGCGACACGTCCTGAAACGCTGGGCCGCGAAGGGTGTCGATCTGTCCGTTCTCGATCTGGATCGCGCGCTGTGACGCCTCGAGGATGGCAATCCACTTGATGCTGTCCAGATAAGGCTTGCCCTTGTTCTGGAAGAACGGCACTATCGAACCAGGGTAGTTGTCCCAGCGCTTGACGGTCACGTGGTCCCCGGGCACCCAGTCAACGAACGTGAAGGGCCCGCTGCCGTCTATGACTTGCTTTCCGTATTGATCTCCCAGTTTCTGTCGGACCAGGATATTCACAACTCGCCAGTAGCCCGTCTTGACCACGTTCAGGAGATCGTAGTAGGGATGTTTCAGATGAATTACCAGGGTGTTGTCGTCTGGTGCCTCCGTCGACGCGACCGGACCTACCCACAATGTTTGAAGAGGCGAGCCGCTGTTGGGCTGGGCGATGGTATCGAAGACCTCTTTGATTGCACCAGCCGTCAGCGGCCGACCGCTGTGGAATTGAGCGCCTTTCCGGATGGAAAACGTGGCAGTCTTGCCGTCGGCTGAAAAGCTCCACTTTTCCGCTAGTTGGGGTACGTAAGAGCCGTTCGGATCGTTTATCACCAGGGCATCGTAGAGAGCGAAAAAGCCAGGATCGTACCAGGTGGTGTTGATTGGATCCATTCGGGAGAAGTCGAGGTCGTAGCCTTCGCGCAGTGTGCGACCTCGCTTGGGAGTACCCGAGCCGGCGTTCTGGCTGGACTGATTCTGGTTACTACAGGCGGCCAGCAGACCTCCGAGCGCGGACATGCTCAGACCAAGCGCGATTCCTGTTTTAACAAAGCCGCGACGCGAAACACCGCCCGCGAGATACGATTCAACGAGTTGGTCTACATCTGTAACGCCCATTCGGTCCCGCCCTCCCATTAGTCAGGCGCGAGCTTACACGCTATTCGGCGCGTGCGGCTCGCCGGCCAGATTCACATACGTGAACGAACATCGATATGTGGAACATGGTAGGTATTCTATAAGTGTCTGTCAAGATCACGGCAACCGAGTTCCGGACGGACGACCGGCTCGTTCTCCGGGGCCAGCGGCAGGGTGATGGTGCCAGGTGGATCCTACTGGTTCACGATGAGGGTCAAGATCTGGACGTTTGGGGTGAATTGCCGGCTGGACTCGCTCGAAGCGGCTTCACCGCGCTCAGTTTTGACCTCCGTGGACACGGCGCTTCAGACGATCCATGGGATGCGGCCGCGGCCCGCCTGGATGTGCTTGCTGCGATGTCGTTCGCTCGAAGCGAGGGCGCTGGCCCGATAGGTCTGGTTGGTTCCGGAACCGGCGCCACGGCCTGCGTGGAAGCCGCCGCGATCCGCGAGACGGCGGCACTTGTAGCAATCTCGGTGACGGCGGTGCCGTCGGCGATCGAAGCTGCGCAGATGGTGAGGTGCCCGAAGCTCTTCATCGTCGGCTCCTGGGACGAGGCCGCCCGCCAGTACGCGCAGGCACTGCACGACCGCAGCCCCGGCTGGGGTCTGCTCTCCCTGGTGCCGGTGTCGGTCCAGGGCGCGGCGCTGCTGGCATCGGATTGGGGGGAGTCCGTCCGGGCCAGCATCGAGACCTTCTTACACAACTACCTGTGATGCTCGATGATGCCTGACTACCAGGCTGACACCATCTGCTCCGGAATCAAGAGCCGATCCAGGACCTGGTTTGCGCGTTCGATGTGACGTTCACCATCTCTTAGAGACAGCGTCAGATGACCGGGCAGCAAGGCGCTGATACCTGTGCCGCGCAACCTCCGGAGTGAGGAGATGTGCAGGTCGAGACGGCAATCGTAGATGTTCTGGAGCAGAATCTTTCCGCCGAAGAAGATCGTGTCGCCGGCGAACAGCGTTCGCCGGCCCCCGTCCTCGAGAAGCAGAGAGATATGGCCATCGCAGTGACCTGGCGTTTCCAGCACGGCCAGGGTGAGGTCGCCAACATGTATCCTTGCTGCTTCTTCCAATTCGACATCGATCGGGCACGGCTCGAGGGTGTAGTCATCCGGATAGATGCCTGCTCGCTTCGCAACGTCGAGGCTCAAGGCCTTTTCGTCGGCGTTTCTCAGCGCAGGCGCCGAGATCGCCGAGGCATAAACGAGTGGTTCGTGGAGCAGTCGCCTGAGCTTCGGAGCTCCGCCGGCGTGATCACCGTGGCCATGTGTCAGGATCAAGTGGCGAATTCTTGCCGGGTCGAGCTTCGCTGCCCGGACGTTTGCCAGGATGGCTTCCGCACCCATGCCGGCTCCCGTGTCGACGAGCGCCAGCTCATCCCCGCCATCGATCAGATACACGTGGCAGTCAAACGGATCGGTCAGGTCGAAGCCCATTGCGCCTGAACCGACGAGGTGGACCCGGCTGGACAGTCTCATGCCGGCTCAGACGTCGAGCTCGACGTCCTCACTCTCACAGAACATGATCGTGATCGCGCCGTCTGCCGCAAAGTTCGGTATGTCGGCCAGCGCTGCCGCCATCTCCGATGACTGGAGCGCCGCCTCGAGGGAGGACATGTCGTCGAAGTAGACGTCAGAGACGAGGTGAAAGGGGGGCTTACTTCGGTCTTCCATCTTCCGAACACGCCCAAAACGGATCTGCCGAACCCCAGGTATTCGGCGCGCTATCGGCAGGTGTACGCGGCGGTAGTAGTCGTCGTACGAGGCCGGATCGGCTGGTGGTCGGTGGAGCGCAATGATCCTTACCATCGTTCGTCCTCGGTGAATCGGTAGGACATTCAGGAACACCCGATGATGGCGAACGCCTCGGTCTCCAGAAGGAGACCGGGCAACCCCAGCCTGGCAGCTTGGACGACCGTCGCCGTCGGAAAGTCGCCATCAGGGAAGAACTCTCGGCGCACTCTGTGGATGGCATCGATATCTGCAAGGTCGGCGACGTAGGTGGTGACGCGAACAACATCCGAGATCTTGCCGCCGGCCGCCTCGACAACGGTCTTGATGTTCTTCCACGTCTGCCGAGCCTGGGCCTCGGCATCCCCGGGACCGACGATGCGGAGTTCCTCATCAAGGGCGACCTGTCCGGCAACGAACAGCATGGTTCCCACCTTGACGCCGTGTGAGTACGGCCACGGCAGGGGATGAATCCCGGTTTCGGGCCGGATTATCTCCTTCTTCTCCGTACCTTCAGCCACTATTCAGGCCTCCCAACGCGGGCGTTGCGACTCACTCGAAGTAGCGCCGTTCGATGGTCACCGCCGCGCAGTAGAGAGGGTCGACTATCTGCCCAACTCGGACCCTGGCGGTTTGACAGGACAATAGATACGCCTCGTGCAAGGTGAATCCGTGAAATTGCACGAGCCGGTTGACGATGTCGACATAGGCGGCCCTAATGCAATCCGCGACGGAAACGCCTGTGAAGGCGGCAATCGATCCTATGAATTCGGGTGTATTGACCTGTGGAAGCGCGACGTACTGGCTGTCCGCCCGAGCGATTCGTTCCAGCCGTACCGTCACGTCAGCCTGGCACTCAATAGCGGCACCCGAAATCTCGCCGTCGCCCTGAACCGCGTGGGCGTCACCGAACGAGACGAGGCCGCCTGGGACGTTGGATCGCATGACGACGGTGGCGCCCACGCCGTTCAAAGGCAAATCCGTATTGCCGAGGAAGTCGGGGCCCTGAACGTACGACAGGCGTTTCTCGCCTTTTGGCGCAAGCCCGATCGTGCCCAGGAAAGGCTTGGTCGGTATCTCCACGACTCGCTTTTGCGTTGGAAACAGGACCATCTTGTCCCGGATCTTGCAGATCACGGTGCGAGGTTCAAGCGGAGCCTGCAGTGTGTAGCTGCTGACGAGTCCGCCCAGGCCGGGGGTGAGCACCGTGTAGCCCTGGCCCTGAACCGGGCCGGGAACGATGTCTTCGATCGTCATCGCGACGCAGTCTCCGGGCTCAACTCCCTCGATGTAAATGGGCCCGGTGACAGGGTTGGCGCCGCCGAGTTTCTCGAATACCTCGGCCAGGGACTGATAAACGTCTGTCTCGCTGCGAATGCTGCCCATGTGCGCATCCTCGGTCTCGACGACGAGGCGGCTGCCCGACGCAACCTGTATCCGGGGCTCGAGCTGCGCGTCAAAATAAAGATGGATCTGATCCCTCGTGAGCCGCTCCAGTCGACTAGCGGTAGCCGTCGTACTCATGACCTCCTTCCTTGTTCACTCGAGCGTGACGACGCTCAACTTGCATACAGCGTGGCGACGTCTCCATTCCATCCGAGGGTGCGGGAGATCTCAACAGCAGCCCGCATCACAGCCGGACCCTGGACCTCCGGATCTGCAAAATCACGGATCATGGAAACACTGACCGCCGCAAACGGAGTTCCGATATGATTCCGGATCGGTGCACCCACGCAGCAGATCCCGAGCACAGCTTCCTGCGAGTCGACCGAGTAGCCACGAGCGCGAGTCGCGGCGAGGTCTTTCAGCATCGCGGCTTTGCTGGTGAGTGAGTGCCGGGTAGCGGGCCGCATGCCGTACTTGTCCAGCATTTCCGTCGCACTCCGGTCATCGAGAGCAGCGAGATAGGCCTTACCAAGGCTCGTGCAGTGGATCGCGCGTCGAGCTCCCAGCGGTGCGTCCGCCCGGACGCGGGTCTCAGCATCCTTGCTGACGAACTTGTCCATGCAGACGAATTCGCCGCCATCGAGGATGGCTATGAAAGCGGTCTCATGCGTTTCACTTGCCAGCCGCTCCAGATGCTGACGCGCAACCGGGCGCAAGTCGAACTCATCGCTCACGCTCAGACCAAGTTCTATGAGCCGCACGCCAAGCCTCAGGCGCTGCCCGCTGTCCCCGGCGCGGTGTAGATATCCCCTCGTGAGGAGTGTCTGTATCAACCCATGAGCACTGCTCCGTGGTACCTCCAGCCGGTGGCTGATCTCTGAGAGAGTGAGTCCCCGAGGCTCCTCGAGCAGCAGTTCGAAAAGGTCCAGGACACGAGAGGCGGACTTGACCAACTTCACCGGTCGTTCATAAATGTGAACAGGCATCGCCATGTGGAACGATAGTAGACTGCAAAAATGGACGGTGTCAATGGTCCGGGCGCGAGAGGAGGACCGCGATCGTCTTGCACCGACATCGGATCACGTCCCAATCTTTAGGGCACGATGGCGCTTGATGTCGAACGCCACGCCCCGCTAGCCAAAGCGGCCAGCTCTGTGCCGCTGGTGGAAACACGGAATGTGACGAAGCTGTACCCGGTGAGGGCCGGCTGGATCACGAAGCGGCTCTCCTGGCTCAGCGCCGTCGAGGATGTCAGCCTTTCCGTTCAGCGGGGCGAGACTGTGGGCCTGGTGGGCGAGAGCGGCAGCGGCAAGTCCACGCTAGCGCGTCTCCTTGTCCGGCTGATTGAACCCACAAAGGGCGAGGTCCGCTACGACGGGCGCGACATATCGTCGCTGTCCGGCCGGGAGCGCCGCCGCTTCCGGCGCAAAGCGCAAATCATCTTCCAGGACCCGTACTCCTCCCTGAATCCACGGCACACGGTGGAGACGATCATCGGCGAAGGGATCCAGGGCTTCGGGCGGAGGCAGAAGGAAAAGCGGCTGGCGGAGCTGCTCGACCTCGTCAGTCTCACCCCGGACGCTTTGCAGCGCTACCCGCACGAGTTCAGTGGGGGGCAGCGGCAAAGGATCGGCATCGCGCGAGCTCTGGCCGTGAACCCTGAGTTCCTGGTACTCGACGAGCCGGTGAGCGCGCTCGACGTGTCCGTGCAGTCGAAGATACTGAACCTCTTACGCGATCTCAAGAAGGCGTTGAATCTTACTTACGTCTTCATATCGCACGACCTGAGCGTGGTCCGCCACATGGCTGACAGGGTCGCCGTCATGTATCTGGGTCAGCTCGTCGAGCTCGCATCGAGGCCGGAGCTCTTCGCTAATCCCCTTCATCCCTATACCCAGGCGCTGCTGTCGGCGATGCCAATGGTGGGTGGGTCTGTTCAGTCGGAAGGGAGGATCCGCCTCACAGGCGAGATCCCATCGGCCATCGGTATTCCGAAGCGTTGTCGGTTCGCCACGCGCTGCTTTCGCCCCGTGGAAAGGTCATGGCAGGAAGTGCCATCGATGCAGGAGGCGGCTAGCAATCATTACGTGGCGTGCTTCAACTACGCGCCCCTGACTCAGCTGGAACGACACTGACGGGATATGTTCTTGGAGGGAAGGATCTTGCCGAAATCATCAGTCTTCATGGCTGAGCTGACGCTTACCCAGGTTGAGCACCATCTTCATTCGAACGATCTGGTCCTTGTCCCAACCGGTTCAACAGAACAACATGGTCCGCACAGTCCGCTCTCGACTGACGTCATCATCCCCACAGAGGTCTGTCGTCGCGTTGCGGCTCGGCTCGACGCCCTGGTAGCGCCGCCGCTCAACTACGGCATCTCCGCCGGCCATCGCGGCTTCCGTGCGCTCGCTTACTTGACCGTTCCGACATTCATGTCACTGGTCGAAGACGTTGCCTTTTCGCTGGCCGAAGCAGGTTGGCGCCGGATCGTATTCGTGAACGGCCACTACACGAACTACTTCCCCGTCAACATGGCCTGCATGAACGTTTCCACGCGGCTACCCGAGAGTACCCGCGCATGGGGAGTCTCGTACTGGGAAGCGCTGCCTGCGGACCAGCTCGAGGAATACCTCAGTCTCTCGGCGGGGCTGCACGCCAACATCGGGGAGACCAGCGCGGTGATGGCGGTGCAGCCGGACCTCGTCGATCTCAGCGCGGCTGTCGAGGAATGGCCCGACTTTCCCGACTTTCAAGCTCCGTCTTTTCCGTCGATACTCGCCTATTTCGAGACAAATCCGGGGTCTGTCTGGCGAGCCTCCCGGACAGGAGTGTGGGGAGACCCGCGTGGCTCAACACCTGAGCTCGGCGAAAAATTCTATGGCTGGATCGAAGAGGCTATGGTCAAGCTGATCGGTGACGTGGATGCGACCTATGAACGCCTCAACATTCGCAGCTGACAGCCACTAGATGTCGCCCGCACAGTCATTTTCACGAGGTCCGGTCGAGAAATCGCATCGTCATGAGAGCGTAGATTCGGCTTGCTTGAATGATCTCGTCCACGCCAACGTGCTCATTGGGCTGGTGCGCAAACAGAAGGCTGCCCGGCCCAAATGCCGGCACAGCCGGAATCCCTGCCAGGCTCCAGTGCGTCCCATCGGTGAATGCCGGCATGGTGCCGGCTGGGACGTCGCGTCCCAGCACCTCGCGGGCGGCCCAACTGGCCGCCTCGACTATCGGATGGCCTGGAGATATCGCGGAAGGGGGAGACCACGTCAATTCGGGCACCCACTCGGCCCCAACCTGAAGCTCGGGGTCCTCACGCCGAAGTCCTTCGAGGAAACCCTCCACGTCCGCTTGCAGGCCCTCCAGTGTCATGCCCGGAACGGTGCGGACGTCAACGCCGAACTCCGCCGCTCCCGGGTAGACGCCGAAGAAAACGCCACCCTGCAGCGTCACGCCGAGGTTGACCGTCGGTCTGCTCGTTGACGCGGCTGGATATCGTGTACGGAACTCGTCCGCCATGCGGGCCAGCACCTGTGCCAGCTTCACGCTCGCATTCACCGAGTGGACCTGATCGCTGAGACTCGAGTGCATTTGCGTCCCGCGCACCTTTACACGGAACGCGGATACACCACGGGACGCGGTGGCCACATACTGCCAGGGCAGTTCGAGCCCGGTAGGCTCGGCAACCACTACTGCGTCGGCCCGCAGCTCCTCGGACGTCGCCATGAAGCGGGCACCAAAGCGACTGCCCGCCTCCTCGTCCGCGCTCAGGACCACTCGGAGCGTGCCGGGCAGCGATTCCAGCTCGCCAAGCGCCGCACCCGCGTACACCATGGCGCCCACGGCGGCCTTCATGTCGCTCGTACCCAGCCCGTAGAGGACGCCCTCTCGCACCACCGGGTCGTATGGGGCCGTATCCCAGAGCGCGCTGTCGCCGGGAGGCTTGGTGTCAATGTGGCCGTTGAGCATCAGGACGGGCGACCCGCTGCCGATCTCGCCGATGACGTTCGGTCTCTGCTGGGTCATCGCCATGACGCGGGGATTCGAGTAGCCCAGGCGCTCCATGGACTGGATCAGAATCTGAGCGACGCGGCGCTCGTCTCCGGGCGGATTTGGGCTGGGAGTGGCGACCAGCTCTCGGACAAACTCAACCAGCTCTCGCTCGCGAGCCCGAAGAAGTCTGAGAACGCCCTCCGGGCTAGATGGAGGCGTGAGCCTCCTCGTAGGTTGGTCCCCCGCGGTCCAAGACCCAGTACTTCGGCGCCCACCCGACGCCCTGCCAGGTCTGCAACTTCTTCGGCTTGATCTTGAACAGCCATCGTGGCTGATGGAGGGTCGGCTCCAGATAGGTCGGCCCGTTCTCGCCCAGGTAGCGGTATGTCATTCGCGTGGCGATCGGCACCCACTGACCCCCAACGTTCGGCTTCTCTACCAGGTCGGCGCGACCCTCACCGATTACCTTGCCGAGCGTCTTCGGCTGCTCGATGACGAACGAAACCGCGGGATTCTGGGCCAGGAACTCCGCCCAGGCCGAACGCTGGCGGGGGATGACCCAGAAGTGGCCTTCTCGCCACTCGTGCCAGCAGACCGTGATGTATGGGCTGCCGTCAGGTTTCAAACAGGCGAGGTACATGTTGACTCCCAGCGCGAGGAATTCCTCCATCTCCACAGGAGTCATCCCGCGGACCTTGCCGCGCCAGGTCTCCTCCGTCTTCGTCATCAGCAACCCTCCGCAAACAAAAACTGCGGCCGTTGTCGAGCCCGTCATGGCGATGTTATCGCCTGCGAGCCGCACGTGGGGTGCCCGGTCCGCCTCCATACGTCCCGTATCCGGATGCGAGCCCGTATTCGAAGCTCTTCACAGGTCCCAGATCTAGATGCAGGCGTCCGGCAACAGATCTGGATCCGCTGAGGTCACTCTCCAGCTCTAACTTGGTCGTGGCAGCAAACGCAGGAGTTGCTGCCTCAGTTCGAGATGGAGGGACGCCTGGACGTGGTCGACCCGATCGGCGAAGCCGCCGAGATGGCCGCGAAGCGGGTGGGCACTGGGAAGTCGTCGGAGGCGTTGGAGCTTCCGTTCTCGACGGTGCTGGGACTGGCGGCAGCAGCTTCGGCGGCGAGCGCCGGATCTGCTGCGGGAGCTCACCCGAGTACCCAGATCCGGCCGAACAGACCACGTTGTTCCGCTACCGCGTCATCGCCGAGGCGCTCTCCGAGCAGCTGACGCCAGCGGCGGGGGGCAGCTCGTGCGCGAGCTGGCCGCGCATACCCACGAACTCCCCGACGGTAGCCGCAAGGAGTTCAATCGCGTCACTTTGGACTGCTGGATTCACGGCTACCGCGAGTTCAGGCTCCGGGTGTGGGGTGCAGAAAGTCGGGTCACCTCGATCAGGCCTGAACCACTGCGAGCCGGCGACGCCTCGAAGGAGTGCGTCGTACTGCCGCTTCAGGCTCGCCCGACCGCGCTTGTCGCCGGCGCGCAGGGTCCGGCCGAGCGCGCAAGTCGGCTGGGCTGGCCAGACCCCCGAAGCCGAGGAGGGGCGCCAGAGCTGGGCTGTATGGATAGCCACGCCGAGGTGCTTGGGTGACCAGCAGGCCGGGCAGTTCGGCGGCCTGCAGGCGAGCCCCCACCACCGCCGGAACCACCGCCAACTTCACCGTGGGGCGGTCCGCAGTCCGGTCAGGTGCCCGGCGCAAGCCGGTCGGATTGATCCCGGTCAGTGCGCCGAGCTGCCGCATTGTGGACTGCCTCTGCCGAACGAGGCTGGGCGCCGCCAGCACCTCGTCTTCCGGTGCGTCCCCCGGGCGCCTCTTCAGCGTGAGGAGCGCAGGACGGTCCGATCGAAACACAACGGCCTGCGTGAGAGCGACCCCGTCCACCGCCTGCAGGATGCCGCAGAGCGCAAGCGCCACAGCCGCTCAGATGATTCCTAATCGCGCGAGCCAGGCGGGCAACCTCCGGGCTCTTCACGCTGTTCGATGCGGGGGAGTGTCCATCGCGGCTGAAACGAGGATCGGCTCCCTCCGCTTCTTGACACCAATCATGGGCGTCCCTAGGCTTTCGCTATGTCTCGGTGGAGGGGGGCTCAATGGCCACACACGACAAGAAGTACGGTGTCGGAATCCTGGGCGCCGGCTGGGTAGCCGGTGAGTACGTCAAAGCCTTTCGCAACCATCCCCTGACCGAAGTAGCCGGCGTCTACAACCGCACGCCCGGCAAAGCCGGCCGGCTGATGGCCTCACTCGGGGTCGACGGCCGCGAGTACGCAAGCGAGGATGAGCTGTTCGACGACGACCGGGTCAAGATAGTCGTCTCCTGCACGCCGCCGGACGTCCGACCTCGCCACGTGGTCAGAGCCGCTCAAACAGGGCGCCACGTCGTGATCGAAAAGCCTGTTGCCCTCGACTACGAAGGCGTGAGTGCCATCTACCGCGCGGTGCAGGAGTCGAAGGTCAAGACCGTAACCTCGTTCGTCCTTCGCTGGAACCCGCAGTTCGAGACCGTGAAGCAGCTCCAGGCCGACGGGGTTATCGGCAAGATGATCTACGCTGAGGCCGACTACTGGCACCCGCTGAAGAAGGAGTATCCAAGCTATCCCTGGGCAGTGGGTCAGGAGCTGGGCGGCAGCGCCTTCCTCAGCGCCGGCTGCCATGCGGCCGATGCGATCCGCTACTTCGCCGGCGAAATCATCGAGGTAGCGGCCTTCTCGGCCGGCCCCAAGAAGGATATGAACTACACCTACGATCCGGTGATCGTCGCATCACTGCGCTTCGAGAGCGGCGCGGTCGGCAAGCTCTCGACCGTGCTCGACGCCGACACGCCGTACATCTTCAATGTGCGCCTCTTCGGCACCGAGGGCACGGTCCAGAACAACAGGGTCTATTCCAAGAAGCATTACCCGGGCTCGCTCGACTACTGGACCTTCCCCACCATCGAGCCCGACTCGGGCGATGTGACGCACCACCCATTCGTGCCCGAGGTAGCCCACTTCCTGGAGTGCATCGAGAAGGACGTGGAGTCGCACGCCTCCATCTACGACACGTACAGGTCGATGGCAGTCTGCTTTGCCATCGACGAGTCAGCAGCCAGGAAGGGCACTCCCGTGAAGGTCGATTACGAGGTGTTGCGCGAGGCCGGCGCAGCGGCCAGCTCATAGAGCCCGCTCACTGAGAGACACAGGGAGCAGGACCGGGGAAACGTCAGCACAGGAGGACCGACAGGTGGCGACGCAGAAATCGATAACTGAGCGCGAACTGACCAGGAGGCAGCTCCTCGCCGGAGGCGCCGGCGCGGTTGGAGGATTGGTTGTAGGCGGGCTTGTCGGCACGCAGCTGGCCGCGAAGTCTTCGGGAGGCGGTGGTGGCACCGGCTCCAAGGGCACGATCAAGGTGGTCGGCATCTATCCGCTCAGCGGCTCGATCGCTTCGGACGGCAAGGAGATGGCAACCGGGGTCCGCATGGCCGTGGACGAGATAAACGCCCGCGGCGGGCTCGTCGGCTACAAGCTCAACTACGTCGAGATCGACGACAAGGACTCCAACACCGATCAGATCACGGCTGCGTTCCAGCGCGCCGTCACCGTCGAGAAGGCCGACGTGATCTTCTCCGGCTACCACCTCGGCACCGGACCCGAGTTCGACATCGTGGCCAACGCCGGCGCCCTCTACTACAACGTCAATACTCAGATCGCGTGGGTGAAGCGCTATACCGGTGACCCAAACAAGTACTGGGGCATCTTCCAGGTCGATCCCACCGAGGAGTGGTATGGCAGAGGATTTGCTTTCTGGGTGGACCAGGCGGTCAACCAGAGTCTGCTGAACGTCAAGGACAAGACAACGTCGATCATCAGTGGCCAGAGCGCATACGGAACCGTCATTGGCAACGGCTACGAGACGAAGATCAAAGAGCTCGGCTGGAACGTGGTCTCTCACGACGGAGTCTCAGAGGGCCAGGTGCCCGACTGGGGCCCGGTCCTGTCAAAGGTCAAGCAGGTGGCGCCAAGCATCCTCTTCACCAGCGACTTCTCACCTGCCGACGACGCCAAGATGGCGCAGTCGTGGGCGGCCGGACCGACCAAGACGCTCGTATACCAGCAGTACGGCCCCTCCGTTCCCGAGTACCTGAAGCTGGCCGGCCCGGCTGGGAACGGAGTCATCTGGTCGACAGTGCTTGGCCTCCTTCCGGACAGCATCGGCAACGACTTCCGCAAGCGCTATGCAGCCAAATTCGGCGCCCAACCGGGCTGGGCCAACGCCGGCGGCTGCTACGATGAGGTCAACGTCTGGGCGGCGGCGGTGCAGATGGCCGGCAACCCCAAGGACTACAAGGCGGTCGCGAAGGCGACCGAGCAGGTCGTCTGGCGGGGCGTGACGGGCTCGATCTCGTTCGAGAACCACACCGGCCGTCAGTACCCCTCACAAACTCCGGATGCCTCGCTCGGCCAGCCGCACATCATCGTGCAGGTGCAGGACGGCCAGTACAAGGTGATCTACCCGGAGCCCTTCACGAGCGGGAAGTTCGTGCTTCCCTCCTGGATGAAATAAGGCGAACAGCGGGCGGAATCCACCCAGTGTCGACACTCGAGTGCCAGCAGGTCAGCAAGGCCTACGGTGGTCTGCTTGCCGTAAACGGGCTGACCTTTGCCGTCGATCCGGGCGAGGTGTACGCGATCGTCGGGCCGAACGGCGCCGGCAAGACCTCTTTGTTCGACTGCATCTCGGGCGTCAGCCGGGCGACCTCCGGAATCATCCGGTTCGACGGGCGGGAGATCCAGGCGCTGCGCGCTCACCAGATCTGCCAGCTGGGCCTGGCCCGGACGTTCCAGACCACCGTGGCGTTCGACAGCCAGACCGTGCTCACCAACGTCCTGGTCGGGAGCACCTTCGGCATTGAGGGGGCAAACCCGTTCCTTTCGTTCGATGATCGGTCCGTCGAGGCGGCGCTCGAGGCGCTGAAGCTCTGCGGCCTGGCAGGTCAGCAGAGGGCGGTCGCAGGCCGGCTTCCGGTTCTGGCCAGAAAGCGCTTGATGCTCGCGACCGCTCTGGCAACGCGGCCAGGCCTGCTCATGCTGGACGAGCCCGTCGGCGGGCTCAACCCGGGGGAGCGGCTGCAGATGATCGACCTGATCAGGGATGTCGCCCGCACCGGCGTGACCGTCCTGATGATCGAGCACGTGATGAAAGCAGTCCAGGCGCTCGCCGACCGCATCCTGGTGATGGATCACGGGCTGGAGATCGCTCAGGGGCCGCCTGGCACGGTCTTACGGGACCCGCGCGTCATCGAGGTCTACCTGGGCACGCTGAGGCCCATGGGTCCGGAGGAGGAGCCCGCGCGTGCTTGAGATAAGGGGGCTCCACGCCGGATATGCAGGCAGTGAGGTCCTCCACGGCATCGACCTCAGGGTGGGTGAGGGCGAGGGCGTAGTGGTGCTGGGCCCGAACGGGCACGGAAAGACGACGCTCCTGCGGGCGATCACCGGACTTCTTCCCGCGCGCTCCGGAGAGGTCCTCTTCGCCGGCCAGGACATCACGCGCTGGCGTCCTGACGTGATCGTGGCCGCCGGCGTCATCCACATCCCTCAGGGCGACCTGCTCTTCCCTGAGATGACCGTTCGCGAGAACCTGCTGATGGGCGCCTACCACGGCCCCACGTGGGCCGGGCGCAAGGCGCGCCTCAGCCGCGTGTATGAGCTGTTTCCCTGGCTGGAGAATCGAGCAGGCCAGCTGGCTCGCACGCTGTCGGGGGGAGAGCGAAGGATGCTCGCCCTCGGCCGTGGGCTCATGGCGCAAGCGAAGATCCTCCTCATCGACGAGCCCTCGCTCGGGCTTGCGCCGCTTGCGACTCAACAGATCTATGCCAGCATCCGGACCATCAAGGAGGGCGGTATGCCGCTCCTGCTCGCGGACGAGAACGCCAACCACGTAAACGGACTGGCTGACCGCGTCTACCTTCTTGAGACAGGTATGCTCGTCCGGGAGGGCCCGGCCGAGCAGCTGCTCAAAGACGAGGCGTTGCTCGAGAGCTACCTGGGCTGATGCACAACACCCAGCTGGTTCAAGCGGTCTGGGGCGGCGTGCTCTTCGGCTCGGTCTACGGCCTGATGGCGCTCGGCCTGACGCTTGTCTGGGGAGCCGTGCGCCTTCTCAACCTGGCTCACGGCGCGATCTTCATCGTGGGCGCTTACACCGCGTACTGGGTGGTATCGACCCTGCACATGCCCATCCTCGTGGCGCTGCCGGCGGGGGTCCTGGTGGCGGCGATCTTCGCCGCCCTGATGCACGTCCTCTTCATCCGACCGGTGATAGGAAAACCCGGTTTCGACAACGCCACGCTGGTGGCTACCGTCGGGCTATCGATCTCGGTTTCCGCCGCGGTCCTCATCATCTTCAACCCCGAATACAAGGTAGTGCCTCCGGTGCTGAGTGGCTCGCAGAACGTGGTCGGTGTCCAGATCACCAATCAGGGACTGCTGGTGATCGCGACCTCACTGGCCCTTTTCGCGCTCGTCTATCTATTCCTCACCTACTCCCGCCAGGGCATGGCGATCCGGGCGGTGTCGCAGCAGCGCGATGCGGCAAGCCTGATGGCGATCCCGGTGGTGCGGACCTACGGCGTCGTCATAGCCATCAGCGGGGCGCTTGCCGGCCTAGCCGGCGTGCTTCTCTCGCCGTTCTTCTTCCTGAACCCGTCCTCAGGCTTTAACCCGATGATCCAGGCGCTGATCGTGACTATCTTCGGTGGACTGGGAAGTGTCCGTGGCGCGTTGGTGGCGGGGTTCGTGCTCGGGCTCTTCGAGTCCTTCGTGGAGGTTTACCTTGGTGTTGCCTGGGCCCTGCCCGGGGTCTTCCTGCTCATCATCCTGATGCTGATCGTGCGGCCCAACGGCCTCTTCGGCATCGGCGAGGTGAGGCGGCTTTGAGCGTCGAGGAAAGGGTGGCGGTGCGCGCTGCGCCCGCTCGACCTGAAGTCGACAGGGAGGCGACCCCGTGGCGCCGGCTGTCGTTGGGAACGGCCGGCGGCGTGCTCCTGTTCGGGCTGGTCCTGCCCTGGCTCCTGGTGAGGCTGGACATAGGCAACTTCCTGGTTGTGCTGCTGATCCTCTTCTTCATGCAGGCCGTCGTCGCCCAGTCCTGGAACCTGATCATGGGCTACGGCGGCATTTACTCCTTTGCACAGGTCGCTCTGTTTGCCATCGGCGGCTGGACGACCGGCGTGCTGGCCCACAGCCTGGGTTGGAACCCCTTCGCGTCCATTCTCTTTGCGCCAGTGGTCGCGACCGCTGCGGCGCTGCTTATAGGCCTTCCGACCCTGCGCCTCCGCGGCACGTACGTGGTGCTGCTGACCCTGGCCTTTCACGAGCTCACGCGCGTCTTTGCCATCACAGGCCCGCGCTTCATCAGCGGTGGCGGCTACGGCCTCACGATCGTGCCCGGGTTTCCGCTCGGCAACGTCAGCAACGACCAGAGGCTCATCTTTCTCTACTACATCGCGATGGTGATCTTCGCGATCGCCACCTTCGTCATCTGGCGCGTCATCTACTCGCCGCTGGGCGTTGCTGTGACCGCGCTCCGCGACTCGGAGACGTACGGGGTCAGCCGGGGCATCAACCAGTTTCGGGTCCGCCTGCTGCTGTTCGCCATCAGTGCCTTCTTCACGGGTCTGGCCGGCGGCTACATGACGCACTACAGCACTGGCATCTCGACCTCTGTGTTCGACCTCTCACGGCTCATCGACCTGCTGGCGATGATCGTGATCGGGGGCTGGGGCACGTTCATGGGGCCGATCCTCGGGGCCGGCATAGTGATCGGGCTTGACCAGGCTCTGGAGGGGATAGGGGACTACCGGGCGCTGGCCGAAGGGCTGATCGTGGCGTTGATCGCGGTGTTCGCGCCGCAGGGTTTGTGGCCGGCGCTGCGCGGCATTTACGACCGGTTCCTGGGTCCGGAGCCTGCCGAACCACAGCTGGCCGCGGAAGCTGAAGCAGATTCCTCGGCGGGAGGTTAGTGAGAGTGGCAACCGGACTCGCCTGGCACGAGCTCTACATGTGGCACGACACAGGGACGGCAGCGTGGGTGATGCCGCCTGGCCTCACCGTGGAGCCCCTGAAGCACATCGAGAACGCCGACGGCAAGCGCCGGCTGCGCAACCTGATCGAGGTAAGCGGCCTGCTCGAGCACCTGGTGCAGCTCAAGGCGCGCCCGGCCACGGAGGCCGAGATCCTGCGGCTGCACACGTCCGACTACGTCGCGGCCATCAAGAAGATGAGCAGTGAGCGGGGTGGCGATGCGGGCGAGCTCACGCCTTTCGGCCCCGGTTCCTACGAGATAGCGCTGCTCGCTGCCGGCGGCTGCATGACCGCAGTCGACGCGGTCCTGGACGGGAAGGTCGACAACGCCTACGCACTGGTCCGCCCGCCCGGCCACCACGCCGAGCGTGACCTCGGCCGGGGCTTCTGCATCTTCGGCAACACGGCGCTGGCCGCCTTCCACGCCCGCGAAGCGCGGGGGCTGGCGCGGGTGGCTGTGGTGGATTGGGACGTCCACCATGGCAACGGCACCGAGCACGCCTTCTATACGGATCCAAGCGTGCTCACGATCTCCATCCACCAGGACAACAACTTCCCGCCAAGCTCCGGCGCCATCACCGACACCGGGGCGGATTCGGGCCTGGGCTACAACATCAACGTGCCGCTGCCCGCCGGCTCGGGGGTGGGCGCCTACGTCGCCACCTTCGAGCGGGTGGTGGCTCCCGCTATTCGCGCCTTCCGTCCGGAGTTGATCCTGATCGCGTCGGGCCTGGACGCCAGCGCCATGGATCCGCTTGCCTCGATGATGCTGACCAGCGACGGCTATCGGAACCTGACTCGGATCATGATGGCGGTGGCAGATGAAGTCTGCGGCGGCCGGCTGGTGGCCTGCCACGAAGGTGGCTATTCGCCGGCTTACGTCCCCTACTGCGGCCTGGCCATCATCGAGGAGCTGGCCGGCGTTCGCACGGATGTCGAAGATCCGCTGCTGGGGCTGCTCGGCGGTATGGCCGGCCAGGAGATCCAGCCACACCAGGAAGCCGTGCTGGTTCGGGCGGCGAAGCTGGTAGAGGGCTTGCAGGCGGGGGTCCGGTGACCGCTACGTTCGAGGACAAGTACTCGGCCGAATACCTGGACCGGATCGACGGCAGCCTGTACTCGTCGGTGCTCTCCGACATACTCGACGAGGCCGGTCACCCGCACCAGGTGATGAGGCCCAATGTGCGGCCGCTCTATCCCGGGGCGAAGGTCGCGGGACGTGCGGCGACCATGCTCGCGGTCGCGGTCTCGGTGCTGCCTGCGCAGCCGTACCGACTGCTGATGGAACATCTCGACGGGATCCGTCCGGGCGAGGTGGTCGTCGCCGGCGTGCAGGGCGGAGTTCAGGCGGCCCTATGGGGAGAACTCCTCAGCACGCACACCCGCGGCCGCGGCGGCCGCGGCGCCGTTCTGGACGGATTCAGCCGCGACTCCTGGGGCATCGAGCACATGAGGTTTCCCGTTTTCGCGGCCGGCGTCTCTCCGGCCGACTCGAAGGGCCGGCTGGAGGTGATCACCATCCGGCAGCCCATTCTGGTGGGCGGCGTTGCGGTCGCAGACGGCGACCTGGTCCTGGCGGACGAAGACGGCGTCGTGGTGGTGCCGGCCGCTCTGGAGGACGAGGTTGTCCGCAAGGCATTCGACAAAGTCGCCGGAGAGAACACAGTCCGCGAGATCCTGCGTCGGGGCGCCAGCATCCGGGAGGTCTTCGAGGAGCACGGACTCCTGTGAGATTCGAGGAAAGGGTGGTCGTCGTCACTGGCTCGGGCTCCGGGATCGGCCGGGTGATGGCAGAGCAGTTCGCTGCGGAAGGCGCCCGAGTCGCGGTCGTCGATTGGCTCGGTGATCGAGCCGAGGCGGTGGCGTCGGAGATGCCTGGTGCTGTCGCGGTCAGCGCCGACGTGAGTTCAGGCGCCGGCGTGCAGTCGATGATGGCCACCGTCGATTCACGCCTGGGGCCGGTGGACGTGCTGGTCAACAACGCCGCGATCGCCGACGGTGACGACGTGCTGAAGATGGACGAGACCGTCTGGGCGCGCGATGTCGACGTCGTGTTGAAGAGCGTCTTCCTCTGCTCAAAAGCGGTGCTGCCGTCGATGATCAAACGTGGAGGGGGTGTGATCGTGAACATCACCTCGGTCAACGGGCTTTCCGCACTGGGGAACGAGGCCTACAGCGCGGCCAAGGCCGGTGTGATCAACCTCACGCAAGGGATCGCGGTCCGGTACGGCCCCCAGGGCGTGCGCTGCAATGCGATCGCGCCGGGAACGGTCCGGACGCCCGTCTGGCAGGAGCGCGTCGACCGCGACCCAGTCGTCTTCGAGCGCCTTGCGAAGTGGTATCCGCTGGGCCGCGTGGGTGAGCCCGAGGACGTCGCCAATGCGGCTCTGTTCCTGGCCTCGGACCAAGCTGCCTGGATCACGGGCACCGTTCTGCGGGTGGACGGTGGCCTGCTGGCCGGCAACTTCCTGATGACCCGCGAGCTGCTGGCCGAGGCGGCGGGCGAGGAGCTCGAGGCATAGCGGGGTTCGACGTCCTGATCCGCGGTGGCATGGTCATCGACGGCAGCGGCGCATCGGCGGCTGATCTTGACGTCGGCATCAAGAACGGGGTGGTAGCGGCCGTCGACCGCCTGGACGGCATCCAGGCAGGACTTGTGATCGAGGCAACGGGGCTCGCTGTGGCTCCTGGCTTCATCGACGTTCACGTCCACTCCGAGCTGGCCCGGCTGGGCGGCCTTGACCAGTTCGCGGGCGTGCTTGACGGAGTCACCACCGAGCTCATGTCGCCCGATGGCTTCGGCTGGGCGCCTCTTATGCCGGCGCGGCTGTTGGAAGTGAGGGAGTATCTCCAGGTCTTCTATGGCGATCCGGACATAGGCTGGGACTGGAGGACCCCTGCCGAGTACCTGTCGGTCTTCCGGGGACGCGTCCCCAGCAACCTGGTGCCTCAGGCGCCTCACCTTCCCATCAAGGTCGGGGCTATGGGGTGGAGCGCGGGCCATCCCTCACTGGAGCAGCTCGAGGCCATGAAGAAGGCGCTGGAGCAATGGCTTGCGGCCGGGGCTGTCGGTTTGGCAGCCGGGCTGGAGTACCAGCCCGGCGGTCTCTCGTCCACCGATGAGCTGGTCGAGCTCTGTCGAATGGTGGCCGAAGCCGGTGGCGTTTACGCGCCACATCAGCGCGGCTACTGGAGCCGGCTGCGGCAAGGATGCGGCGAGAGCTTCGAGATCGGCCGCCGGTCAGGCGTGAAAGTCCACATCTCGCACCTCGCGATCGACGACGCAGCGGCTGGACTCCTGGACGAGGCGCTGAGATCTGAGGTGGATGTGAGCTTCGACATGTACCCGTACACGGCGGCCTGTACCCACCTGCTGATGATGCTGCCGGAGTGGGCGCAGGCCGGCGGCTACCCAGCCAGCATGGGGCATCTGTCGCTCCAGGGCGAGCGGCTGCGTTCCGAGACGGCTGCGCGAGTGGCCGAGCGGGGGGTGATCACCCTGAGCTCGATCGAGGGTGGTGAAGAGCTGGAGGGCCGAACCCTGGGCGACCTCGCCGCAGAATCAGGTCGCAGCGACCTCGACGAACTCTTCGAGTTGCTGGCGAGCCACTCCGGGAGAGCGCTCGCGGTCTACCACTGGCCGGCCGACGTCGACGGTGAGGCCATCATCCGCCGGACGCTTCGTCATCCCCTCTACATCGGCTCAACCGACGGCATCTACATGGGAACGCGTCCCCACCGTCGCGGCTACGGCACGTTCGCCCGCATCGTCGGCGAGTACGTGCGCGCCGGCACTCTGACGCTGGAGCAAGCCGTGCACAAAGTGACCGGGTTGCCGGCGACGCGCTTCGCTATTCGCGACCGCGGTCTGCTGCAGCCGGGCAAGGCGGCGGACCTCACCGTCTTCGACCCAGGCACGGTCGCCGATCGGAGCACGTGGGCCAACGGGCGGGTGGCGCCGGCCGGGATCCAGCACGTTCTGGTGAACGGCGTGGCAGTCGTGACCGATGGCAGGCCGACTGGCGCTCTGCCGGGCAAGGTCATCGGCGCAACGCCTCCTTGATGAGATCCAGTGACTCGAGGCGCATGAATCCGTAGTGGTAGAAGCCGGTCTCGAGTGCGCCGGCTTCGCGCGCCACCGTCAGCTTGCCTGCCAGGTTCTCAGCTGAGTCACAGTCGGGCGCCATGGGGCGCACGACGACCGAGAGCTTGCCGGCGGGCCCGATGGCTGATCGGTAGGCGGCGAGGTCGAAGTTGAGGCGCTCGGGGTCCGCAGCGTAGCCGATCGCCTCGACCTGACCGCAGGCCCTGGCGATGCTCGGCACGTCGACGCCGAACTGCCACGCGAAGGTCGGCGCTGCGTCTCCCTCCGGCCGTCCGGTCGCATAGCCCTTGACCGCGCCGGAGAGGTCGATGAAGGCGAAGTCAGCGCCTGCAACCCGTGCCGAGTCAGCTGCCTCAGCCACAAGAGACGAGACGGTTGCAGCGCGTACCGCCAGATAGGCGCCCAGCTCGCCCCCCGCGAAGGCGCCCACCTGCTCGCGGTTCAGCTCCGGCCCCTCAGGCTCCGGTGCGCCGGCGAAGCGGCGTTCGAGCTCGCGCTTGATGGCGTTGAGGAGCCTCTCAGCGTCGACACCGCTGGTGCGAGCAAGGGCCATGCAGTACTGACAGAAGCAGAGGCCGAGCAGGTAGCGCCCAAGGGGTCCCAGCTCGATGAAGTAGCGCTCGTGATGGAACCCGTGTTCCAGCCCGTGGTAGTGCAGCGACTCCGCAGCAACTGCGGCAACGCCGTGTGCCGCGATGTCCCCGCTGAGCGTGCGCACGTAGGCTCTTACGTCGGGGTTGGCCGGGCATAGATCGGTCAGGTGCGGGTCGCCGAAGGCGTTGCGGCAAGAACATTCGGGGTGGGACTCGCCGAGGGTGTAGTTGTGCAGGAAGACCGTCCATGCCCTGATCCGCATCGAACGCATGGAGCCGTGACGGCAGAGCTCTGCCAGCACGTCCGACTCCTCGGCCAGACGGCTGACCCGTGGCTGCAGTTTCAAGCCGCGATAACGCGCCGCATCGGGCTGAAAGAAAACGGTTCCGCCTTCCAGGAAGTGGACTTTGCGGGCGGGATTGTGGGGGAAGATGTCGCGGCCGTGGTGATACGCGGCGGCAAGTGTGACTCCACCGACACCAGCGCGCTCGGCAACGTTGTCTAGCACTGTCTCCATGCCCTCGTCCCTCAGGTCGGAGGCGAAGGCGAACATGGTGGTGTCGATTCGGGGATCTTAGCTTGAGGCTCGGCTAAGCTGTCCGCAGTGTTCGAGCTCGACGCAGACCGCTCGGCGTTGATTGTCGTCGACATGCAGAACGACTTCGTGCGGCTTGGCGCTCCACTCGAGGTTCCCGACGCTCGGGAGACGATCGATGTGCATAAGGAGCTCCTCAGCTGGTTCCATGATCGACGGCGGCCGGTGGTCTTCACCCGGTTCATGGCGGGCCCCAAGCCGACACTGATCTGGAACTGGTCGCCTGTCATCGCGCCTCCGACCTGCTGCTGCTGGCCCGGCTTCATGCGCTCCTATCTCGACGTCGATGGCGAACGCGACTGCGTTGCCGTCATCGACGAGCTGACGCCGCGACCCGGCGACCACCAGGTCGACAAGTACGGCTACAACGCTTTCCACCGCACGCGGTTGACCGATCTGCTGCATGCCCAGGCAGTCGACAGCGTCGTCATCACCGGCACTGTGACACAGATATGTGTCGAGGACACCGCCCGCGGAGCCTTCCACGAAGGCTTCCAGACGGCCGTGGTCTCGGACGCCGTCTCGTCCTACGCGCCCGACCTCCACCAGGCCAGCCTGCGCACGCTGGCGATGAAGTACGGACGGGTGCTGACCGCCCAGGAACTGATCTCCGAGCTGAGCGCTTAGCGATGTCCTCATGTCCGGGGACCCGAACGCTGAACCTGGACGCGATTCTCGACCAGCCGGTCGGCTGGCGCTACAAGTCCTTTCCGGTCGGGCCGGCGATCCCAGTCCGGGCGGCAGGCCGCCAGGGGTGGAACGTGCTTGGCGACGAGTTCATGCGCCCGGTAATGGTCCTGAAGGACTCCGCACTTCGGCACAACCTGCAGGAGATGGCCGGCTACTGTCGCCTGAACAGCATCTCTCTGGCGCCGCACGTGAAGACGCACATGGCGCCCAGTTCTTCCAGATGCGGCTGGACGCCGGGGCCTGGGGTTTGACGGTGGCGACCATCAGTCAAGCCCGTGTTTGGCGTGCGGTGGGCGCCGAGCGGATCGCCCTCGCAAATGAGCTGGTCGAACCCGGATCCGCACGCTGGGTCGCCGGCGGGTTGAACCGGGACGCTGACTTCGAACTCTTCTGCCTGGTCGACTCGGTTGCCGCAGCGCCGAGGGGGCCCGCTCGGTGGCCGGTGCCGTGGCCGGCTCCCGGACCCTGGCCCTGGCCGGGGTGGAGTCCTTCGAAGGGATCATCGATAAAGGCGAGTCCGAAGCGACCCTCGAGGCGGTGGACGATTTGCTCACCCAAATGCGGGCGGTTGTCGCCGAACGCAACGCTGCCGGCTACTTCTCGCAGACCGAAGAGGTGATCGTGACCTCCGGCGGCAGCGCGTTCCTCGATAGGGTTGTCAGAGACCTCATCAGTCATGGCATCTGACGAGACCAGTGCGGCCGGTCTTGCGAAGCGGCTGCTACGTGACACATGACGCCGTCCACTACGCTCACACCTCTCCATTTCGGCGCCCGGCTGCCGGCGCCCCGGCTGGTCATGCGCGGCGATGGGAGCGTGCGTCCGCCGGACGGCGCGGCTTCGGTCTTCGCTCTCAACGACCAACACGCTTGCATGGACACGTGGCGGCTGATCCCGGTAGTCGACGATGAGTACCGTGTCATCGACGCCGTCCTCACGTACTTCTAGCGGCCCGGACCTGGCTGTGCCCGGGAGACGGATGCAGCTTGTGACGCTCGGCGAGGCCATGCTTCGGCTCTCGGTCCGGCCGGGGGACCGTCTCGAAGACGCTCCCGCGTTCGATGTACACGTCGCCGGGACGGAAGCAAACGTCGCCTTTGCTGCTGCGCGCGTAGGCCTTCGCTCGGCGTGGGTGTCCGCACTTCCCACCAACCCGCTGGGACGTCGGGTCGCGGCGACGCTGGCGGCGGGCGGCGTCGACGTCTCGCTCGTCCAGTGGGTTGAGGGTGGGCGTCTTGGTCTCTACTTCGTCGAGTTGGGAGCGGCGCCGAGGCCGATCAGCGTCGTCTACGATCGGGCCAACTCGGCGATCGCCGAGGCGACGCCAGACCACTTCAACTGGGACGCGATCGCAGACACCGAATTCCTGCATGTATCCGGTATCACCCTTGGCCTGTCAGCGTCGTGCCGTCGGATCGCCACGCGCGCGATGGAGGAGGCGCGCCGCCGCGGCGCGATGGTCACATTCGACGTCAACTATCGGGAGCGGTTGTGGCCGCGCCAAGCAGCGGCGGACGCGGTGCGATCGGTGGTACATCTGCTCCACGTCGTGATCTGCACAGCCGAGGATGCACGCGATCTATTCGAGGCGCGGGGCGGACCAGAGGCTGCGCTCGCGACCCTGCGTGCAGAGCTCGGTGTCGATACGACCGTCCTCACCCTCGGCGCTGCAGGGGCAATCGCTGCGGACGCTGGAGGGATCGTCAGCCGGCCCGGTCATGTGGTTGAAGCGATCGACCGGGTCGGCGCGGGCGATGCATTCGACGCCGGGCTGATCTGGGGACTGCGCGATGGGTCGATCCAGCTCGGTCTGGAGCGGGGACTCGCGATGAGCGCTCTGAAGATGACAGTGCGCGGCGACCTGTTCCGGCTCGACGCCAGCGACGTCGCCGGCCTGATGGCACTGGATCGGCGCGAGGTCGGCCGATGAACAAGCCGTCCGTGACTGACCGGCTGGTCGCTGCCCGCCTGGTTGGGATCGTCCGTCTCGACGACCTGGAGCAGACCGTGGCCGCCGCCGAGCACGCGCTGAGCGCTGGTCTGGAGGTGGTCGAGGTTACCTTCACTCTGCCCAGCGCTGCCAAGGCCATCGAACGCCTGCGCCGGGACCATCCAGAAGCACTGATCGGAGCGGGAACCGTCCGCCGACTGACTGAGCTGCAAGACGCAGCCGCGGCGGGCGCCCAGTTCCTGGTCGCGCCCGGGTGCAACCCAACGCTGGTGGAGGCGGCGGGACGCGGTGGGCTGCCGCTGATTCCAGGCATCTTCACGGCCTCCGAGGTCGACCTGGCTCTAGGTCTCGGGGCCGAGCTCCTGAAGCTGTTTCCGGCCCAGCCTGGCGGCCCTGGCTACCTTGCTTCCCTGCTGCAGCCGTTCCCTGAGGCGAAGCTGGTTCCGACCGGTGGCGTAACGGCCGCCAACGCGGTGGCCTACCTGAACGCCGGAGCGGTAGCGGTCGCGATGGGGTCATCACTCTTCCCCGCCAGGCGGATCGCAGCCGAGGGTCCCCAGGTTGTCGTCACGCTGGTACACGAGGCACTCAGGACGCTGGCCAGCCTCGCCGAAGAAGGTCGATAACCCCTGATCCGCGCCCGCCTGGCCGACGCCCCCTCGGTGGGCGTGGCCGGCGGACAGCACTATTTCTGCGCCGCCTCGCTCCAGAGTTCGCGAATTACCGTCCAGTCCTGCTCGGAGTCGTCGCTGGCCGGTATGTACCGGACACCCCGGAAGGACTGCGCCGGCAGGGTGTACGAGCCGCGCTCGACGAGCCGTTTGATGTTCCCACGGTAGACCTCGTCCACCTCGTCGTGTTGCGCCGGGTCGCGGTCGAGCCACAGGTTGGCTGGGTGGATGGGCTCCTCGTACATGCGCCGAAAGACCTCGGTGCGGAGGTCCTTCATCCAGTTGGAGTTGAGGTTCATCGTCCTGAACTGGCGCAGCGCCTCGATGTCGATGATGCCGGCCACAAAGCTGTTGTAGCCCGACACGGTGTGCCCCATCACGTTGCCCTGGTAGTCGACGATGTGTGAGTTGCCACCAGCGATGTCGAAGGGGTGCTCCATCTCCGGATGGACGTAGACCGGCCCTACGTTCGGACAGACCATGTAGACGTTGTTGAAGTGGGCATGCGCACGGTTCTGGAGTAGCCATGTCCCTCCCGGCTCCGAGCCGGACTGCGTCATCGGCACGGCCTCGCTCGGCCGATACACCACCTCCGCTCCGCTGAACGCGAGCGCGCGGACCGCCTCCGGGTATTCGCCGTCGCTGCAGCAGATGGTTCCCACATTGCCGATGTCCTCGGTGCGGAGCACCGGGTAGAAGGCGTCGATGCCCGCACCGAAGAGCTCGACCCAGCGGTCATAGACGTCGTGGGGGGTACAGGAGCGCTCTCGACACCAGATGTGGTTCTTGGCCGCGCGATGGACGACTTCGCCTTGCGGTGAGATCACGAAGAGCGTGTTGAAGAAGCGGTCCGGGATGACCTCCGACCAGCGCGCCTTGCACTGCGCGACGATGTAGGTCTCGTAATGACACGCGAGGCCGGCGAGGCGTTCCGTCTCCGGGCCGGGGATGTCGATGAACAGATCCCGAGCTGCGGTCACGTGCGGGATGTCGAAGATCTCGTCAGTGAATCCAGTGAGCGCGCCCTCGGCGAGAGCGATCAGCTTGACCGGCATGTTGATCCCGATGATCGAGACGGCGGCGTGAATTGCGTCTTCGACGATGCGCAGGTTCTTCTCGATGTGCTTGCGCTCGCCGATGCCGTGCACCACGGTCGAGAGGCCAACAGCCATGTAGGGCGCGATCGGCTTAGGGCTCGTGTCGTTCATCTTCCTGACTCCTTGGGTCCTCAGCGGCTGGTACCTAGAAGCGGGCCCGGAGCGACCTGACCGGGAGCGCGCCCATCGGCCCGCCCACGATTGAACCATCCAGCGAGAGCGAGAGCTGGCGCTCATCGACCTCGACGGGCGACGTCATGTCGGCGTCAGCGAAGACCGCGGAAGAACTTGCGGATGTCGCCCACCAGCAGGTCTGGGGCCTCCATGGCCGCGAAGTGGCCGCTGGTCTCGAGCTCTGACCAGCGCGCGATCTTGGGGTCTTGATCCACTGCGTGCCGGACGATCTCGCCCGATCCGCCGAAGACCGCCCATCCGGTGGGATCCCGAAGACTCTTCTGGCCAAGTTCGCGCGTGGAACGACTCGCAGATGAAGCCGGCCGCCGACGCGGCTGTGCCGGTCAGCCAGCAGATGGTGACGTTGGTGAGGAACTAATCGGTCTCAGGTAGTCGCGCGGTGCGGTCGGCTCCAACCCACTCCGGGCAGCTCGTCCGGCCAGCGCGTCCGGCCAGCGCGTCCGCGCCAGGCCATCGGGAGAGTCACGAAGGTCGGCTTCGGGAATGTCGATCTGAAACGGCCGGACTGCTACATCCACCTCTTCCCGCTCGCTCGCAACATACTGAAGCCGTTGATTCTGTAGAGGTTTCTGAGCAGACAAGGGGGCTGGTGACGAATGGCTTACGACCGCAGGCAGGCTGATGTAGTCGCCCCCAAGGATGTGGGAGGAGGTGCTCAGTACACGGATTACCGGCTCGAGGTCGGCCGTGCCCTCGTGCCTGTGGGCGTCCCGCGTGGCTTCAACGTCCTCGACGAGCGGACGGCGGCGACGCTGCGCGGCTGGGTCGAGTGCCTGATCCCCGCCCGAGATGGCAGGCCATCGGCCGCGGAGGTGGGAGCCGCCGAGTACATCGACGCCACCGTCGACAGCGCCAGCAACCTGCGGGAGCCGCTGCTGCGTGCGATCGACCGGCTGCAGGAGCTGGCGGGCGAGGCAGGCGGGTTTGCTTCAGCGGACCTGGCCGCCCGCACGCGAGCCGTCCGGGCCCTCGAGCTCGACGACACGAGCGGAGGCTTCGACATGGTTCGCGACTTCACGTACGAGGCCTACTACGCGCACCCCGCAGTTCTGGCTTCCCTGCAGCGCGACCTCTCCTGGGACGGCGTCGCGCCGACCAGAGGCAGTGACATGGAGCCCTTCGACGAGGGCCTCTTGCAGCGCGTAAGGGCGCTGCCCCGGCGGTATAAGGAGGTCCGTTAGGTGAGCGCGGAGCCGGCAGACGTCCTGGTCGTGGGCGCCGGTGGCGCTGGGGCGGTGATCGCGAAGCGTCTGGCGGAGCACGGCGCGGAGGTGGTCTGCGTCGAGCAGGGGGACTGGGTCGATCGCGAGAAGCTGCCCAAGGCACACGTCGACTGGGAGGTAAGGGGTCGCCGCTATTGGGCCCCGCACCCGAACGTGCGCCGCTGGCCTTCGGACTACCCTGTCGCGAGCTTCGGCGACAACCCGATCGACGTCTATATCTACAACGCGGTGGGAGGCAGCACCATCGGGTTCGCCGGCAACTACTGGAGGTTCGCCCCTTCCGACTTCCGCATGCGCACCTTGGACGGCGTCGGGGTGGACTGGCCCCTGAGGTACGAGGAGTTGGAGCCCTTCTACGACGTCAACGAGCGGGAGGTTGGGGTGGCGGGCCTTATCGGCGACCCGTGCGGGCCCCCGCGCCAGCCGACCCTGCTGCCACCGGCCCCGGTGGGCAGGCCGGGCCGGCTGCTCATCGACGGCTACGAGAAGCTCGGTTGGTACTGGTGGCCTACCGAGCAGGCCATCACGACCGTGCCATACGACGGCCGACAAGCCTGTGACCATCGCGGCTACTGCCCCTTCGGCTGCCCCCAGGCGTCGCTCGGGACGGCCGACGTCACTTACTGGCCAAAGGCGCTCGAGCTGGGCGTCCGCCTCATCACCAACGCCCGCGTCCGCTCGCTCACGCTCGACTCCCGGGGCCGGGCGCAGGGAGCCGTCTACTACGACTCGGAAGGACGGATCCAGGAAGTGACGGCGCGGGTCGTAGTCCTCTGTGGAGGCGGGCTGGGCACGCCGCGCTTGCTGATGCTCTCGGATTCGTCCCGGCACCCCAACGGCCTCGCCAACAGCAGCGGCCTGGTCGGCAAGAACCTGATCGTCCACGTGCAGAGCTTCGCCGTGGGCCGCTTCGAGGACCCTGTCGAGGGCTGGCACGGCACGTGGGGTGGCACTGTGTCCACCCGGCAGTTCTATGAGACAGATCAAGCCCGCGACTACGTGCGCGGGTTCATCATGAGCGGCTGCGCCGGCTACTCACCACTCAATCTGGCGCTCCAGCTGGCTCCCTGGGGCCAGGAGCACCACGAGGTCCTCGATCGCTATCTCAACCACGAGATATGCATGTATCTCTGCGGAGATGACCTCCCTGAAGAGGTCAACCGGGTCGAGCTCGACTGGGAACACAGGGATCGCTGGGGGATGCCGGGCGTCAAGACGTTCTACCGCCTGGGCGAGAACAGCCAGAGGCTGGGCGAGGACATGATCCGGCACGCGCATCAGGTGTTGGAGGCCGCCGGAGCCACCTCTGTTCGCGACTTCGGCCTCTCCCCGATATGGGGCTGGCATCTGATGGCCACGGCGCGAATGGGTGACGACCCAGCCAGCTCCGTCGTCGACCGCTACAACCAGGCGCACGACGTGCCCAACCTCTACATCGCCGACAGCAGCAGCTTGCCTACAGGTGGAGGCGTCAACCCGACGTCCACCATCCAGGCATTGGCGGCGAGGTGCGCCGAACACATCTGGGAGGTTCGCCGGGATTGGAGAGGAGACCATTAGCTGTGGCCGCTCGTCTGCAGAAGCTCCAGCGGCGACCGCGTACAGCCTTGCGGCGGTCGAGGGAGATTGACGCAGGCGACAAAGTCCTCTCAGCTGGTTCGTGCGCGGTACTCAGAGAGCGCGCTGGGCACAGGTCCGGTACATCTCCTGCCAGGGCTTCACTCGTTCGAACGCCGCGCTGGCTGCCAGCACGTCCTCGTCGGCCCCAAGCCTGCCGATGATCTGCAGGCCGACCGGCAGACCATCGTGCTGGCCCGCGGGGATGGAGGCGGCGGGGTGGCCTGAGAAGTTGGCGAAGTAGGTCAGGCACCAGCCGATCAGCGGATCCACCTCGACACCGTTGATCTCGCGAGGGCCGACGGTGTTGCCGTCCTCGGCGTTCTTCACCGGCATGCAGGCGAGGGTTGGCGTCACCAGAAGATCGTGTTCAGCCAGCACCGACTCGATCGCGTCGTAGACCTCGGTGCGGGCGATCTGGTCCTCCCAGACGTCCATGACGCTCATGCCGTAACCCACCTCCAGCCACCGCCGGTACTCGGGCGGAAGATCGTCCGGATGGTCCTTCAAGAGGTCGATGCCCGACTCCTTCAGGCCTTCGATGCCGCTGATGTTGAGGGGCATGATCAGCCGGGTCCAGACGTCGCTCAATTCGCGCTGAGAGCGCTTGATCCCGACCCGCACCTGCTCCACCGAGGCGCCCGCCTCCTGGAAACTCGGCAGCGCGCTGCGCACCGTGGATGCGACAGCCTCCTCGATCGGAAAGACGTCGAAGTCCGGGCTGTAGGCGATCCTCCAGCCTTTGATAGAGCGTCGTGGCGCTTTCGCGAAGTTTGGCTTGTCGAGAAGGCTGAACGGATCCCTCGTATCCCGGCCGGCCAGGACGTCGAGGGCGAGGGCTGCGTCTTCGACGGTGCGGGTGAGGGTTCCCTCGAAGATGAATGGAGTCGTGCCCGCGAGTGCGTTGGGCCGTGCGGTAAACGGGACTCGTCCGAAAGAGGCTTTGTAGCCGTAGACGCCGCACCAAGCTGCGGGGATCCGGATCGAGCCTCCTCCGTCGGTTCCCTCGGCGAGGGAAACGAGGCCGTCCGCCACCGCGGCGGCGCTGCCCCCAGAGGAGCCGCCGGTGTTGCAGGTCGTGTCGAAGGGATTGCGCGACGGACCGAAGAGGTAGTTGTCGCACGTCCCGCGGAGGCCCATGATCGGGGAGTTCGTCTTCCCGACCAGCACGGCTCCGGCGTGCTCCATTCGCTCGGCAAAGAGGCAGTGGAAGTCGAGCACCAGGTTCGCCAGCGCTCGAACTCCTCCGAATGTCGCAGGCCAGCCAGGCTTGAAGTCGAACAGATCCTTCATCGCCACCGGCACGCCGTGGAGGGGGCCGACTTCCCGACCGGAGCGGAGCGCCTCGTCGGCGGCCGCGGCCGCCTTCCGTGCGTCGTCGTAACCCTTATAGACGAACGCGTTGAGGGAGGCGTTCCGCTGCTCGATGCGCTCGATCGTGGCCTCGAGCACCTCTATTGCGGAGAACTCTCGCTGCCGGATGCGGCGGCCCAGCTCTGCGGCGGACATCCACTCGATCTCCTCGCCAGGAGATCCGATGATCGTCACGATTCGCCCTCCTCCTTCGTCCGTCCGCGCCCGTCAGACAGCGCCAGACGACCGCATTTCTTCTATCGATTCCGCCGAGTACCCGAGTTCGCGGAGCACGTCCTCAGTGTGCTCCCCGACGCGGGGCGGCAGATGGCGCAGCTGAGGCTCGCCCGCGCCGTACCGGACCGGGTGCTTGAGCACTCGTACCCGACCGGCATCAGGATGGTCGAATTCCAGCACGGGGTCCAGCTCCCGCACGGCTGGATCGGCGAAGGCGGCGTCGAGGTCATTGATGGGCGCACACCAGAGCGACTCGGCACGGAGTCGCTCGACGACCTCGGCGGTCGTCATTTCCTGCAGGATCCGACCGAGGGCACAGCTGATTTCGTCCCGGCGCTCGAATGCAATCGAAGGATCCTCGAGCGGCTCCAGCTCAGTCGGGTCGCCGAGCGCATGACGAACCATCGCAACCGTGGACATGGAGATGGCGACGGCCCCTTCGCTGGTCGGGTAGATGCCGTAGGGAGCCTCGTGAAAGGTGTCTGTGACCCAGGATCGGGGACGCTCGAGCTTGGCTCCATTCAGGTGGTAGACCACCGGTTCCGTCGCCAGGTTGAAGGCGGCGTCCAGCATCACGACCTCCACGCGCTGTCCTTCGCCAGTGCGCTCCCGGTGGAGAACCGCGGCCATGGTCGCCATCGCCAGCAGCGCCGCACCGTGCTGGTCTACCATCGCAGCCCCCAATGGCATGGGAACGTCGTCAGCCCGCCCGGAGATCGACGCGATCCCGGATACTGCCTGGATCAGCAGATCCTGTCCAGGCAGGTCTCTGTACGGCCCCTCGGAGCCATATCCGGACCCCGACACGTAGATGATGTCCGGACGAAGCCCCTTCGCCGCCTCGTAGCTGAGCCCGAGGCGGTCCATGACACCCGGGCGGAAGTTCTCGATCACAATGTCGGAGGAGGCGATCAGCTTGTGGGCCGCATCCAAGCCCGACTCAGACTTCAAGTTCAATGTGGCGCTCCTGACGTTGCGGTTCGCCAGCATGAAGAACGTGCTCACGCCACCGGGAAAGGACTGCGCTCCAGACCAGTAGCGCTCCCAGGCGCCTGTGCGCGGCGTCTCGACCTTGATCACGTCGGCACCAAGGTCGGCCAGGAGCTGGACGCCCGCCGGCCCGAGGAGAAACTGTGTGAAGGCCGCGATACGGACGCCCTCCATGCTCCTTATGGGCATCAGTCGACCAGCTGCATCAGGTGGGTGGCGACCATCACGAGATCGCCCTTCTGATTCGACACCTCGATCTTGCTGAGGAGCCTCTCCTTCTCGGGCACAACCTCTGTGATCTCGTAGTCGACGGTGATGGTGTCACCGAAGTAGACGGGCTTGAGAAAGCGCACGCGGTCGTAGCCGACGGAAACCATCGGCCGGTCGAACACGGCCAAGATCTGCGTCGACGCCGCCGAGGTATAGCCGAGGATCAAGGCGCCGTGGGCGACCCGGTGTCCGAGGCTGGTCTGCTTGCAGAACTCCTCGTCAACGTGGTTCTGATCGAAGTCGCCGGTTATGCCGGCGAAGAGATAGACGTCGGACTCGCTCACCGTCTTGCTGACGCGAGTCTTGAGCCCGAGCGGAATGTCTGCGACGGTGCGGCCGCGGACGCCACTCGATTCGTTCATTCCAGGCCCTCCGTCAGCTTTACCACCAGTCGCTGCCTGAGGTCATCCCGCCGTCGACGAACAGTGTCTGACCCGTGACGAAGCGGGCTGCGTCGGAAGCCAGGAAGAGGACGACGTCGGCGACATCGGGCGGTTCTCCGAGACGTCGCAGCGGCGTGTGGGCTATGGCTGCTTCGACCTTGTCCGGATTTGCATCCGCGTACGCCTGGATCAGCGGGGTGAGGATTATCCCCGGTGCGACAGCGTTGACGGTGGCGCCGCTCGGCCCCCATTCCACGGCCAGGGCGCGAGCCAGCGCCGACACCGCACCCTTCGTTCCGCAGTACGCGGCTCTCAGCTTCTGGCCGTGGATTGCGCTGACCGAGCTGGTAATGACGACGCGACCGCCCGGCGACTTCAGGACCAGCGGCCCGAAGACCTGGCAGGTGACGAAGACGCCGTAGTAGTTGGTGTCGATCATCGCGTGGAGGGCCTCGTCGTCCAGGTCGAGAGCTTCGGTGCGGGTTGCAACGCCGGCGTTTGGAATCAGGATGTGGAGCTCGTCGAGGCTGTTGCGCACTCGCTCCAGCGAAGCCCGCTCGCGGACGTCAGCGCTGTGCACGTGGACGCGATCGTCGTCCGCGAACTCGTTCCGAACCGCTTCTGCCTGGTGCTCATGACGGGTGATGGCGATCACCGACGCGCCTTCGCGATGGAAAGCTCGAGTGATAGCCAGCCCGATACCACGCGCACCGCCCGTCACCAGGACTGTCTTGCCTGAGAAGCGCGTCATGCGATGGCGGGGCTCTTGCCTGGTTGAGCGTGCTTGAAGGGCTCGAGCAGGTGCTTTCCGAAGAGGTCCAGCTGACCGAGATCGGCAGTCATCGTGTGCAGGAACATGTGCTCGACTCCGACCTCGATGCGCTCCTGGATCCGGCGCTGAACCTCGTCGACGGTCCCCGTGAGATAGACAGCCTCGATGTAGTCCCACGACCGCTCCTCGGAAACGACGCCGAGCATGAACTTCTTCTGCTCGGCAACTGCGTCGTTGTGGTTGGTCCTCTCGGTCAGCCAGCAGAAGTTCTCGTGCGCGACCACGAATTGCTTGCGGGCGCGGGACGTGCCCTGCCGCTCGAGCTCTAGATCGATTTCGGCCAGGTCCAGAGCGAACTGGTCAGGGGGCGAGGTCGGGCGCGTGATCCAGCCGTCCCAGCGGCAGATCCTTTTGAGGACGTTGGGATCCATCTGGTTCTTATCGGGCGAAGCCTCGTGAGCGTACTGCCGGCCGCCTGCGACCCAGACCGGTGGCAAGTGGCTGAGCGGCTCGATGGTGATGTTCTCGAAGGTGTAGTACTTCCCCCGGAAGGTCTGATTCGGCGCCCTGAGCAGCTGCATCGAGGCCTCGAGAACCTCGTCGGTCCGCCGTCCGCGCTGTGGCCTGCTGCTGCCCGTGGACTCGAACTCGGGCGGGTTCCACCCGGTGCCAATGCCGTAGATGTAGCGGCCGCCGCTCAGGTGCTGAAGGGTGGCCACCTCTTTGGCCAGGATGACGGGGTTGTGGGTCGGCAGCACCAGGATGGAGGTTCCAAGGCGCATGCGGCTGGTGACTGCAGCCACATGGCTGAGCGTCATCAGCGGCTCGGTCCAGCTAACCCGGTAGAAGCGCTGAGCAGTGAGCAGGTGATCGGTGATCCACAGCGAGTCGAATCCGAGCTCTTCGGCTCGAGCGGCGAAGCGCCTTATCTGTTCCGCGTGCGCGGCGTCTTGGCCCGCCAGCAAGTACGACGGCACAAAAACGCCAAGCTTCATCGATGAGTCGCCTCCCTGTCCTCAGCAGTCGATGATGAACCGGTTCGTGTCCTGACAGACGCCGCGAGTGGCGGGCCTCGGGAGCGCAAGGCCTCGCCCAGGGGCAAGCAACAAACCTTTCCTGGAAATGGTTTCCTTGCGACCAGCCGATAGTATTTCCGCACCGGCACGATGTCAATCCAGACTACGCTGGTCGGGAGCTACCCAACTCCAGAGTGGCTGTGCCCCCAGCGGACAGAGCAGGCGCGCTGGTGATGAACGGCTGGCTGTTATCGGCATGTGCGGCGACGGGCATCCCGGCCCCGCGCAGCAGCGGCGCGGCGACGCCGGCAGCCAAACTGACGATCCGAGGGAGATTCCCTGTGATCGGACGACTCATCGGTGTGACCTCCTGGAGAGTTACTCGAACCTCCCAGTGCTGGCCGCGGCTTGAATCGTTACAGGGGCCGGGAGCGGGAACCGTCGCGCGACGTCTACTACTACGTTCGGCGCGAGGCAGAGGGAGGCGTCGCACCCCATCTCCGCGAGTTCCTCCGCTACGTCTTGAGCCGAGACGGCCAGCTGGCGGTCCAAGTCGGCGAGCCCCATGTAGAGACCGGCCATGGCGCCCTCGCTGTCGAAGCCGAGCATGCGCACCTGCTCGCCGACGGCATTGGCGAGGGGCGCTCGAATGGGTCGTCGACCACGTCGGTCCTGACCCGGCGCCCCCTCCCGATGATGTTGCGGCTGGCCATGGCATATGTCCGCGATCGCGGTGTAGCTGAGGACGTGGTCCAGGAGGCGTGGATCGACATCACTCGACCCCCCTCGATCAATCGAGGATGTGGCGCTCGGATGTTGGCCTCCGGCCCTCGGGCCACGGTTGTGTCCCACATCAGGCCCTTGGGGGCGAGGTCGGCGACGCCTGTGTACAGGCCGGGGGCGCCGAGGACCGTGGCCGGTGGGCCGGCCCAGTGCTCGGCAAACGGCTCGAGGATTTTCGCCTACGGGATCGGGCCTTCTGAGTTCGTGGCTCGGTACGCGGCGTTTCGGCTGGGCCGGCTCGGCCTCAAGACGCGCGCGACCGGCCTGGCCGGCTCTCGGCTGGCCGACGAGCTCGTTTCCCTTCGCGCCGAAGATGCCGTCCTCCTCTTCGCTCCCCGTCGTCTACTGCATGACGTCGACGTGCTGCTGGGCCACGCCAGCAAGGTCGGAGCCAGGGTGATTCTGGTGACGGATCCTTTTCAGAGGGCCGTGGACGAACGGGTGTACGCCCTCTTGGCGGCCGTCCATACGCCCAGTGGATTCAGCGGCGAGATGCTCACCGCCGCTGCGATCACCGACGCGATGGTGCTCGCCATCGCAACGCAAGAGAAAGCACGGGCCGAGGCCACGTTCGATCAGCTCGCGGTTTTGCGCCAGCAGATAGCCAGGACGGCTTCGGACTCGATGCGACGGTCTCGGCGCGGCAACCGCTCGCGATAGAGGCCCAGTTTCCGCCTGGGCAACCCTCAGCCAGAGGCATTCAGCTGGCCGGGTCGAGACCCAGCCGGTGCGCCGCCGCGGCCGCCTGGCTTCGGTTGGTGACGTCGAGTTTGGCGAGGATGTGGGAGACGTGGGTGGCGACAGTCTTCTCGCTGATGTAGAGCGCCTCTGCGATCTGGCGGTTGGTGTGGCCGGCTGTCAGTTGAGCGAGCACGTCGGCCTCCCTCGCCGTCAGACCGAGGGTGTCTGCGGCAGATCCTCGTTTCACCTCAGACTTCCCAGGGACTATCTCGCTGGCCGCCACGTCGAGATCGATGCGGCTCCGTCGGGCCAAGGCCTCGATCTCCTCTCCTAGGGGCGCGGCCCCCAGACGGCGGGCGGTCGCGTAAGCGGACAGAAGTGGGCGCCTGGCGCCGGTTCGGTTGCGGCTGCCGCCCATGACCGCTTCGGCCTGGCGCCAGCGGGAGTATGCGGCCAGGTAGACGCAGCCCTCCTGCTCGAAACGCTCAGCAGCAACCTGCCACTGGAGCGGATCGCTGCGGGCCTGGAAGCGCGTGTGCTCGGCCGCGGCGAGCAGGAGGTGCACGGTGGCACGCGGCACCGGGTGCAGCCTCCGTGGAAGGGCCCGCGCCGCGGCGAAGAGACGGCCCGCCAACATCCGCCCGGCGGTGGTTGGATGGTGGGCTTTCTCTTTGCTGATGGTCCGTTCGGCCAGGTCAGCCTCCGCTCGCAATCCGAGCCAGAGCAGCAGGGCGAGGATATAGGTGTTGTCGCCGGCTTGTACCGCCGGGAGCGCCTGGGCGATCTCATGTCTGGCGTCGGCCGGTCGCCGCTCCCACAGAGCCATCTCGGCGACGATGGCATGCCACTCGGACACCTCGGCGATCTGGCCGCCGGCCGGAAAGTAATGACGGAGGTCAGCCACGTGAGCGTGGGCCCTGTCGAAGTGGCCGCGGCGCAGCTGAAGCGTGGCCGCCCGCAGGTGGAATCGGGCGTGCGTGAGCCGGTGACGCCGGCCGCTGTCCGCGTGAGCAAGATGCCTGTCGACCTCGTCCCATCGACCGGCAAGGAGCAATGGGTCGGCGACGTCGCACCGGAGCGCGCTTCCCGCCCCGATGAAGCCCGACTTCTCAGCCACCACGGCCCCGTCGTCGAAAAGCTTGGCCGCCTCGTCGAGCCTCAGTTTGTCGGTGAGGGCCTCGCCGAGGTTGGCATAAGCCCGGTGCGCCTCCTCCAGCGCGCCGACCTCGAGCGCCATGACCAGACTCCTGCGAAGCAGGGCGATGCCGCGATCGCTTTCCTCGTCGTCGTGACAGAGGTCGGTGGCGAGGGTTACGGTGGCCGACACCTCTTCACCCGCGGCGCCGAGCCGGCGGGCGACGGTGACGGCCTTCTCGCAATATGGTCGTGACTCCCTGAACCGGCAAGAGAGCATCAGGGCCTGCCCCATGGCTGCCAGGACCCGGGCCCGCTCGGGCCGCACCTCGTCTGGGACCAACGCCACGGCTCGCTGATATGCGGACAGCGTGGCCAGCTCGTCGCCCCCGCCGGTGTAGAGGTAGCGACCCAGCCGCTCGTAGAGCAGGCCGGCCTCGACCGGCTGGGCGTGTTCATCGACCAATACGATTGCCTCCCTGGTCAAGGCGATGGCCTCGGCGTCCTCACCGATCAGGTGCGCGGCTTCGGCGGCGTGTCGGTGCAGGTCGACCAGGGCGAGTGCAGGCTGCCGGTCAGGGTGGTAGCCGCGCTCCCACAGCTCCAGCGCCTGCCGGAAGTAGCGGAGGCTCTCGGCAGTCGCAGTAACCTTCTCGGCGGCCAAGCCAGCCGCTACGGTCGCGGGCAGTGCGCGGCTGAAGTCACGGGCCTCGCACCAATGATGGGCGAGTGCTGCCGAGGGGCCGGTAGCCGACTCGCCGGAGAGCTCGGGACGCTCGGTGAGGGCCTCAGCGAACCGGCGATGAAGGCGGACGCGCTCACCGGGGAGCAGATCTCCCTGGACCGCTTCTTGCACGAGCGCGTGACGGAACGCGTACTTGTGGCCGTTGGCGATCAGCACATGATGTTCGACAGCCTCGCGCAGCGACGTCAGCAGCGCATCCTCAGCCAGCTCGGTCACAGTGACCAATAGGTCGTGCTCGACGGGCCGCGCCGCCACCGCCACCGTCTCGAGCACCCGCTGGGCCGCAGGCGAGAGCGCGTGGATACGAGCCAGCAGGAGGTCTCGTAACCCGACCGGCAACGCCTGTCCCGCGGCATCGGCAGCGAGCAGCTCTTCTGCGAAGAACGGATTGCCCGCCGATCGGGCATAGATGCGGGCGGCGACCTCCGGTGCGGGCGGCTGCTGCAAGATGCCCGTCAGCTGCCGGGTCATCTCCTCGGCGACGAACGGAGCCAGTTCGAGACGCTCGACGCCGAACCGCTCGAGCTCCGCCAGCACCGGCAGCAGCGGATGGCCGCGGAGCAGATCGTCGGTGCGGACGGTGCTGACGAGCACGAGGCGGCCGTGGCGCAGGTTCCGGAGGAGAAACGGAATAAAGTCGAGGGTGGAAGGGTCGGCCCAGTGGAGGTCCTCGATGACGAGGACCACCGTCTGGTCGGCCGACACGCGTCTGACCAGCTCCACGAGCGGCTCCATGAGGTCACGCGGTGAATCGGTGCCGGCAGCCGGCGCCGCACTGATGGCGCGGTTGGGAACCAGTACGGCAAGCGGGAGCAGGGCTCGATCGTCGAGCCGTCCCGGCGACAGCGGCCCCGGGTCCTCCGCCAAGGTGCGCAAGGCGGAAGCCAGCGGTGCGTACGGCAACAGACCGCCGGCGAGGGGTGGGCAGGGGCCTGAGAGGACGAGTGCCCCGGTTGCCGCCGCCTCGGCGCCGAATTCGGCGACCAGGCGGCTTTTGCCCACGCCGGCCTCGCCGGTGATCACCGCGGAGGCGGGGTGCCCATCCTCGGCGCGCCGCAGCGCCTCGCGCAGCGCTGCCATTTCAGGAGCTCGACCGACGAAGACAGGGCTGGAGACCCGCTGGGTCATGGTTGGGCCGTACCCGCACGCATGCGTCGCAGGATCAGTATTCGGGCAGGGCGTAGATCAGTAATTCTTCCGATGCCCGGCTGCCCTGCTCGTCCATACGATCGCCCCAGTAGGAAAAGGGACGGGCATGGCCGGCGACGTGGAGGTGGCCTCCGCTCCGTCAGGTAGATCACTCCTGCGCGCAAAGAGGACAGGGGGCATGAGCAAACGTCGGCTGGTCGCATGGGCAGTGCGGTGTTGGTCGGAATGATTGTAGGTGGGACAAGGGTCGCGCTGGCCCCGGAGGAGGCATTCGTATGAGACCGCTCGGAGTGGCCGCTATCGCGGTCTGGGCGATCATCGTCGGCGGTTCACTGGCGCTGGTGAAGATGAATGCCGGTGCGGACGCGGCATCCGCGCCGGCCGCGTCATCGGCGCCGCCGCTTGTGCACGGTGTGAACTTCCAGATCAAGTCCGTGATTGACGAGACCTTCTGCATGGAGGCAAACGGCCCAGCGGCGACCACACCGGCCGTGCAGCTGGTCCAGTGCACCGGTCGGGTGGAGCAACGCTGGACTGTCACCGACGGCGCCAACGGGTCGAGCGTGGTGGTCGGCAAAGGCGGCATGTGCTGGGACGTAGATCACAGCGTCAAGGGCCCGAAGCCACTGCAGGTCTCGGCGTGCACCTATCGCGGGAACCAGAGGTTCACCGCGACACCGGCCGGGCTGTTGATGGAGGTGGAGTCAGGCGAATGCCTCACGGTCGTTGCAGCAACCACCAGCGGGGCGGTCTTCCTCGACCGGTGCCAGGATCCCGCGATCCAGGCACAGCTCTGGCGCTTGGCGCAGTAGGAGACTTCCGCCGCAGCGGCTGTCACCCGCCGGCCAGCTGATAGACCCCGATCATGTGGACCCTGGCCGGCTGGAGCGGACGCAGGTCAAGTATTCGTTCCAGCGCACGCGCGACTGCGAACAGGGGCCGGTTGAGGCCGACGTACGTTGGATCGCCGTTCAGGTGGAATTCCAGGCGCCTGAAACCAGCCGTGAGCATCGCGGCCTCGATGCGTCGAGCCGAGTTCAGCCGGTAGTGCACCGGATATGTGTCGCGATCCTGACGCCGGTAGAGACGCCGCGTGAAGAGGTCATGCAGGCGGTTGGGCACCAGCCGGATCAGCCACACGTTGTAGTTCCATGCGTTCGGTGTCAAGAACACCAGGCGCCCGCCAGGCCTCAACACGCGGCGCAATTCACAAATGGCGGCTCTCGGGTCTTCCAGGTGTTCGAAGACCCACGCGGACACGACCACGTCGAAGACTCCGTGCCTGAAAGGCAGCCGTTCCCCGACCGCGGCGACCCGGTTCGACAGGAGGCGGTTGCGGCGCAACGCGTCGAGATCGGGGTCTGCACCGGCGATGAAGCCGACGCCGGCCACCTCCGGCGCCAGCCAGTCGGCGTGCCCGCACCCCAGGTCGAGCACGCGATCGCCCGGCCCCACATGGCGGCTCACCGCCTCACGGTAGAGGACCAGGCTGTCTCGCCACCCCGGGCGTAGCCGCCGGTACTGAGCCCGAAAGTGCTCCTGCGTGCTCATCGCTGCCACTGAAACTGCTCAGTCTGACGGCGGTGCGCCAGTTTCACACGCACCTGGTTGTTGGAAGATTGACAGCGTGATCCCCGCGGCTGAGCCGGAGCCTGACGCGCTGGCCTTCGCCTTTACGGGCGGGCGGATGCTGGTCGGTCCTGACCTCCAGGTCCCACGGGTCGAGGCGCTTGGGCAGGAGCTCCAGGCGATGGCGGGGCCGATCCGGCTGGGCGTGCTCGGGGAGAGGACATGCTACGCGATCGCCATCGAGGACGGAGCCTCCCCGAATGGCGATCTGACCTCGGTCGGCCTGCGGGAGCTATTCGCCCGCGTGGAGGATGCGGCGGTCCTGTCGATGGCAGCTCGCGCCTCACAAACCCTCGACTGGTGGTTCGGCCACGCCTACTGCGGGCGCTGTGGGACCGAGACAGCCCCCCACGATGTCGAGATGGCCCGCGCCTGCCCGGCCTGTGGGGCGCTGTACTTCCCGCGCATCAACCCGGCGGTGATCACCCTCGTCCACCGCGGCGGCGAGGAGATCCTGCTTGCACACGACAAGCGGTTCCGGGCCGGCTTCTTCGCCCTTCTGGCCGGCTTCGTCGAACCTGGCGAGACGCTGGAGGAGGCGGTTGCGCGCGAGGTACGCGAGGAGGTCGGCGTCGAGGTGGATGCCATCCGGTACTTCGGAAGCCAGGCCTGGCCGTTTCCGAGCCAGCTCATGGTTGGCTTCTTCGCCCGCTACCGGGACGGTGAGATCGCGGTCCAGGAGTCGGAGATCACCGAGGCCCGTTGGTTCCGGATCGACCGGATGCCTGATCCGGACGACCGCCCAGCCACGTTCAGCATCGCCGGGCGGCTGATCGCCGCGTTCATGGAACAGGCTGCCAGCGATCCAAGTAGAAAAAATTGAAAGATGAGCACAAAGATCGAGAAGACCGAGCGGGAATGGCGGGAGCTCCTGACGCCGGAGCAGTACCACGTGCTGCGCGAGCAGGGCACCGAGCGCGCCTTCACAGGCAGGTACTGGGACACTCACGAGGACGGGAGCTACCACTGTGCAGCCTGCGGTGCGGAGCTGTTCAGCTCGGACACCAAGTTCGACTCCGGAACCGGCTGGCCAAGCTTCTGGGAGCCCGCCAACCGCGAGAACGTCGAGCTGCACCAGGATCGGAGCTTCTTCATGGTCCGGACCGAGGTCCGATGCAAGCAGTGCGGATCGCACCTGGGGCACGTTTTCGACGATGGGCCGGAGCCGACCGGCCAGCGCTACTGCATGAATTCCTGCGCCCTGGAGCTGCGCAAAACCTCCTGAACGGCGCGGCTCTGCAATCCCCGGCCAGACGCCGCAGTGCCGACCCCTGACCTGGTTAGTGACAACTGACGCACCGTGGTGATACACTGTGCGCGGCTGTGGCACGAGAGCACTTGTCTCTTCGCGTTGACCCTGAGACGAAGAGAGCGCTAGAGCGCGAAGCGGCCAGCCGACGAGTCGCGAAGACACTGCTGGCCGAGCAGTTCTTGAGGGAGGGGATCCGAATGGCGATGCATCCCGGCATCGTCTTCCGCGACGGACCGGCCGGCCGTCGAGCTGGGCTGGTTGGTGGCCCGGATGTTTGGGAAATCATCATGGTCTGGTCCGACTCGGGTAGGAATGTTCGCGACACAGCAACGGCGCTCACCCTTCCGGTGGGTCTTGTCAATGTCGCGCTGGGTTACTACGCCGACCACCAGGCGGAGATCGACGAGTGGATCGGAGAGAACCGACGGGTAGGGGAGGAGGCAGAGGCCGCCTGGCGGCGCCGCGAGGCGCTCTCTGCAATGTGAGGCTGCTGCTCGACGAGCACGTCAGTCGGACGATCGCGGAGGAGCTTCGTGACCGAGGCCACGATGTGATTGCGGTGGCTGAAGCGGGATTAGCCCAGAGGCCGGACGAAGAGGTGCTGGCGTGGGCGGTCCGAGATGGACGAGCTGTCGTTACGGCTAACTATCGCGATTTCCGAATGCTTCATGAGCGCTTGCTGCTTCGTGGCGAGCGCCACTCCGGCTTGGTGCTGGTCCCCCGACGCTACTCGCTGTCAGTGGAAGGATTCGGCCAGCTTATCCGGCTGCTGGATTCGCTACTCCAAACGCATCCAGGCGATGATGCCCTGGCCTCGGCCGAGCTCTGGCTCTGAGCGTCAGCCCGCGGGCAGCACCGTCTCCGCCGCCCGCCAGCAGTACCAGGCGGCCACCGTGCGAAACGGCCGGTAGGCGTCACCCAGCACAAGGAGCTCCTTCGGCGTGGGAGGCGCCGCCATCCGGTGCGCCAGGCCATAGCCCTTGCGTACGCCCAGGTCGTCGACCGGCCAGACGTCCGGCCGCCTGAGCTGGAAGATCAAGAACATCTCAGCTGTCCAGGGGCCGATGCCCCGGACCAACCGCAGGCGTTCCACGACCTCGTCATCGGAGCACTCCTCGATCCGATCGAGCGGGACCGTGCCCTCCGCGACCTTGGCTGCCAGGTCACGGATCGACGCAGCTTTCGCGGCCGAGAGGCCCGCGGTGCGAAAAGCCGTATCGGGCAAAGCCAGCACCGCCCCTGCCGTGAGCCCGTCCGCGAAGTTGGCGACGAACCGACCGTGTATGGCCGTCGCGGCCCGGCCCGCCAGCTGCTGGAACGTGATCGCCCGGACCAGCGCGGCGAAAGGGCTCTCCACAGGCGGCCTCAGCTGTGGTGGCCCGACTGCTTCGATCAAGGAGGCCATCGCCGGATCGCGCCGGGCGATCTCGCCGGCCGCTTCCGCGAATTCTGCAGGCGGCGGTGACGTGGACGCTGCTATGCCAGCTCCGACATCAGCTGCTCGAAGTCCCGCTGGCTGACCCGGAGGTCCTCCTCGCCGAGGTCCCGGAGCGGCACTTCCGGCAGGCGCTCATGGGTGGCGAAGTCCTCCATCGCCTCGTTCACGTAGAGCAAGCCGGTGAGGAGGTGGTTGCGCTCTCGGGCCTCTTCGATCAGGCGCAGCGAGCCGAGCCGGTCGCTCGGGTCGTGCTCCTGGCCAAGCTTCTTCAGCAGCAGGTGCGAACCGTCGTGCATCTCGACCTCGAACGTCGTCCCCGGCTCGTAGTCGACGTGGATCTCCTCGAAGTATGGGATGAACGACACGTCCTGGATCTGCTCGTCGTGGTCCTTGACCCAGCTGTAGCTCTTGGTCGATCCGTCGTGGTCGTTGAACGTGACGCACGGCGAGATCACATCCAGCATCGCAGTCCCGCGATGGGCGATCGCAGCCTTCACCAGCGGCACCAGCTGCTTGCCGTCGCCCGAGAACGAGCGAGCCACGAAGCTGCAGCCAAGGGTAAGCGCCAGGGCGCAGGGGTCGATCGGCTGGTAGGTGTTGACGCTGCCTCGCTTCTGCACCGAGCCGACGTCCGCAGTGGCCGAGAACTGGCCCTTCGTGAGACCGTAGGTGCCGTTGTCCTCGATGATGTACGTACAGTCGACGTTGCGCCGGATCAGGTGCAGGAACTGACCGAGGCCTATCGACATCGAGTCGCCGTCACCGCTGATCCCGACCACGATCAGCTTGCGGTTGGCGATCTGGGCGCCCGTAGTCAGGGCCGGCATCCGCCCGTGGACGCCGTTGAAGCCGTGCGCCTGGTCCACGAAATAGGCGGGCGTCTTCGAGGAGCAGCCGATCCCGCTCATCTTGGCCAGGAGGTTCGGTTCGATGCCGAGCTCGTACATCGCCTTGACCAGGTGGTTCGTGATCGAGTTGTGGCCGCAGCCGGCGCAGAGCGTGGTGGCGGCGCCCTTGTAGGCGTCGCGGGGGAGGCCGATTCGGTTCAAGGTGGCGCTCATCAGACGGGGACAGCCTCCAGCTCCAGCAATGGACGGGTGATGGCCTCGGCCGGGATGGGCTGGCCATCGTAGTGGCGGATCGAGCGCAGCCTGCCGGCAAGCTCCGCAGGCAGCTGCAGCCGAAGCTGGTCGTACATCTGGCCGTCGCGGTTCTGCTCGACCACATAAACGCGCTCGTGGTCTTCGACGAAGCTCGAGGTCGACGCCGGCAGCGGTAGCGCTCGCACCCTCAGATAGTCCACCGCGAGCCCGCGTTCGTCCAGGGCATCGCGTGCCTCGACAACCGCGTGATGCGTGGTGCCGTATGCGATCACGCCGACCGGTGACCCCTCCCGCGAACGGGACAGGATCGGCTCGGGCATCGCGCGGCGGGCGGTCTCGAACTTGCGTGCAAGGCGGTCCATGTTCCGCGCATAGGCGTCTGCACTCTCCGTGTAGCGCGCGTCGGCGTCGTGGCCCGATCCGCGGGTGAAGTAGCCTGCGGCCGGGTGCTGGGTCCCAGGCAGCGTCCGGTAGGTGACCGCGTCACCGTCGACGTCGCGATAACGACCCCACTCGCCCTCGAGCCTTTCCAGGTCGCTGGCCGTCAGCACCTTGCCGCGATCGAAGGGCGCCTCCGGGTACTGGAACGGCTTCGTCATCCAGAGGTTCATGCCCAGGTCGAGGTCGGAGAGGACGAAGACCGGGGTCTGGAAGCGATCGGCCAGGTCGAAGGCCTGTTGCGCAAACTCGAAGCACTCCTCGACCGTGCCGGGCAACAGCACCAGGTGCTTGGTGTCGCCGTGGGAGAGCGTGTAGACGAAGCCGAGGTCGGCCTGCGAGGTTCGCGTGGGCAGCCCTGTCGAGGGACCGATGCGCTGGATGTCGAAGATGACCACCGGTACCTCGGCGTAGTAGGCCAGGCCACTGAACTCGGCCATCAGCGAGATGCCGGGTCCGCTGGTCGACGTCATGGCCCGGGCGCCTGTCCAGCCCGCCCCGATCGCCATGCCCACCGCCGCAAGCTCGTCCTCCGCCTGCACGATCGCGATCTTCCGCTCACCGGTCTTGCTGTCGACGCGAAATCTGTCGGCGTAGGCGATCAGGTTCTCGCAGAGGCTGGAAGAGGGGGTGATCGGATACCAGGCCGCGACAGTGCAGCCTCCCATGACGCAACCCAGCGCGGCAGCCTGATTGCCCTCGATGAGCACCAGCCCGTCGGTCACGCCGGTCATCGGCTGCAGTACGTGCTTGATCTTTCGGTCTTCGAAGTGCTCGCGCCAGTACTCGTAGCCGACGGTGGCTGCGTCGACGTTGGACTGCCAGGCCTTCGGCTTGGACTGGAACGTGCGCTTGATGCCGTGCTCGATCGCGTCGAACGGGATCTGGAGCAGGCCGGCCACAACACCGACGTAGATCATGTTGGTCAGCTGCTTGCGCAGAGCATCGTTCTGGATCCGGGTCTTCGCAAGCTTCGAGAAAGGCACCGGAAAGTAGCTGACGTCATCACGGACGCCCGCCGTCGAGTAGGCCTCCTCGTGGATGACGGCGCCGCCCGCCTTGACGTTCTGCAGATCGGACGTCCACGTCTGCGGGTTGAGCGCCACCAGCACGTCGGGGTCTCCGGTCCGCGCCTGGTAGCCACGGGGGCAGATCCTGAGCTGATACCAGGTGGGGAGGCCCTCGATGTTGGAGGGGAAGACGTTCTTCGGCGCGACCGGGATCCCCATGGAGAAGATCGCGCGCGTGAGCACGAGATTGGCGGACTGGCTGCCCGAGCCGTTGACGGTGGCAGCCTGGAACGTGAGGTCGTTCACGAGAGACCCGGGTGTCATCGCAGGGAAGGAATGGTACGCCGGTAATCCGCCGCACCTCCTCGCATTGTGCAACTGTGCCGCGGGATGTGCTATTTCAGCTCGCCCTGCCCAACCAGCAGCCAGAGCAGCGCCGCCGCCGTCAGAACCTGAAGGGCCGCCCGTATCCAGGAGAGCCGGGTGAAGCGGTCCAGCAAGGGGGCGATCAATTCCGCCCGGTTCTCGGCTCGTCCGATCCGCAGCATCGTCGGAGCGGCCTGGCTGGTGGCCAGCGTGTGCAGCACGGCAAGTCCTGAGGCGACGCCCAGCAGGATGACGACGCTACCTGCAGCGCCTGTCATGAGGGCGACTACCAGCGCGGCCCACGTCGCGAGCGGGCCGCCGATGCCGAGAATCGGGTAGAGGAAGCGGCCATTGCCGAGATCGGTCGCCCTCGCATAGGTGGCATACGCCAGGGCTCCGATCCGGTGGCGGGCGGGGAGCTGCACGATCAGCCGGTCGATGCCGGCGCCGCCCAGGATGAGGTGGGGGACCGCCGCGACGATCACCAGTCCGAAGAGTGGGCTCTGCACGTCCGTTTGCCTCCATAAGCATCATCGAACCGTACCGTTCGGTTCGGCTTGTATCATACGCGAACATGTCTGTCGTTCGTGCCGAGACAAAGCGAAGGCAGATCCTGGACGCCGCGCGCCAACTGTTCCTGGAACGCGGGGTCGACGGGGCCAGCACCGACGGGATCGCAGGCGCGGCGGGGGTCTCCAAGGAAACCCTCTATCGCTACTACGCAAGCAAGGAAGAGCTACTCGTGGCTGTAATGCGGGGGATGACGGTCGACCGCCTGTTCGCGCCGTCGGCCCCCACACTGCCGTCCGCGGCCACGCGCGCGGATCTCGAGGCCTCGCTGACCAGTGTGGTCCGCGATGCCCTTGACCGGCTCATGGACCCGGCCTACCTCGCGCTGTGCAGGGTGGCGTTCGGTGAGAGCGGTCGCCGGCCGCACCTCCTGGAGATGTTCCGAGCCGCGGTCCCCGAGGCGGGGCGCCGTGTCCTCGTGGCGTTCCTCGAGGACGCTCGCAGTCAGGGGCTGCTCAGATCTGATCTGGACGTCGACGTTGCAGCGCGTCTGCTCATCGGACCCCTGCTCACATGGGCGCTGATGGACGGTCTCATGGCCGGCCGGGAGGCGCCTCGACCGCCGCCCAAAGAGGCGCTCGACCAGCTCGTGCGCGTCTTCCTGGAAGGTGCGTGCTGACCTGAACCCGGTGCCTCCACCCGAGGTTGAAAGGCTCACTACTATTGCAACCTGCACGTGAAGATAGGGGTGCTTACTGAGACGCTTCAGGGCGAACGCCGGGTCGCCCTGGTGCCGGACGGCGCAGCCAAGCTGGCCGGCTCGGGCTTCGAGGTCGTGGTGCAGTCCGGAGCGGGCGCCGCCGCCGACTTCTGCGACGATGCGTACCGCGATTCGGGCGCCGCGCTGGCGGCCGACCGCGAATCAGTGCTTTCGACAACCGACGTTTTGCTCGCGGTGCAGGCCCCGGCGATCGAGGACGTGGCCTTGCTGCGGCTGGGGGCGGTCACGATCAGCTTCCTGCAACCCGCCACGCAGCCCGCCGTGGTCGAGGCTCTCGCCGCCCGCGGGGTCACGGCATTCTCGCTGGAGCTCGTGCCGCGTATCAGCCGCGCGCAGAGCATGGACGCCCTCTCCTCCCAGGCTTCGTTGGCCGGCTACAAGGCGGTCCTGATGGCCGCCGACCGCCTGGGCAAGTTCTTCCCGATGCTGATGACGGCGGCCGGCACCATCCCGCCCGCGCGCGTGCTCGTGCTGGGCGCTGGGGTGGCGGGCCTGCAGGCCATCGCGACCGCACGCCGGCTGGGCGCGGTGGTCGAGGCCTACGACGTCAGGGTGGCCGCCAAGGAGGAGGTCAAGAGCCTGGGCGCCGCCTTCCTGGAACTGGAGTTGGAGACTCAGGAGGGCCAGGGCGGCTACGCGCGGGAGCAGTCGGAAGAGTTCCTGGCCAAGCAGCGCGAGCTGCTCACAGACCGGGTCGGGAGGGCGGACGTCGTGATCACGACCGCCGCGGTGCCCGGCCGGCGGGCACCGGTGCTGGTCACGGCGCCCATGGTCAAGGCCATGCGCCGCGGCTCGGTCATCGTGGATCTGGCCTCCGAGACGGGCGGCAACTGCGAGCTCACCGAGCCGGGCCGGGTGATCGACGTCGACGGAGTCTGGATCGACGGCACGACCAACGTGCCAAGCACCATTGCGCTTCACGCCAGTCAGCTGTACTCGCGAAACGTGACCAACCTGCTCGAGCACCTGACAACCGATGGGGAGGTGCGGATCGACTTCGAGGACGAGATCACCAGGGGCGCCTGCGTCACCCACGGCGGGGAGGTCGTGAACGAACGAGCGCGCCAGATGATGGAGGCTCCCCAGGAGACCGGGGCAAGGTGAGCCAGCACCTGGTCGTCCTGATCACGTACTTCGTGCTGGCGGTGTTCGTCGGCTTCGAAGTGATTTCGAAAGTCCCAACCATCCTGCATACGCCACTGATGTCTGGCTCCAACGCGATCCACGGCATCATCCTGGTCGGCGCCCTGCTGATCGCCGCCCACGCCGAAACGCCACTGGAGATCGTGCTCGGCTTCGTGGCAGTCGTGCTGGCGACCACCAACGTGGTAGGCGGCTTCGTCGTGACCGACCGGATGCTCGAGATGTTCAAGGGACGGCGGCATTGACGATCGCAACGGCCTTCGCCTATCTGCTGGCGGCGGTCCTCTTCATCGTCGGCCTGAAGTTTCTGAGTTCGCCGCGTGGCGCCCGGCGCGGCAACCTGGTCGCGGGGGCCGGCATGGTCCTGGCCGTCGGATGGACGGTGGCGGTCCTGTGGCAAACCTTCACACCGGCCGGCATTGCCATCTGCGTCGTGGGCGTGGCGATCGGCTCGGTCATCGGAACCGTCGGCGCGCGTCGCGTGCACATGACCGCCATTCCACAGATGGTCGCCCTGTTCAACGGCGTTGGCGGCGGCGCGGCGGCACTTGTGGCGGTGTCCGAGTTGCTCAAGCTGGGTGGCGCTCGCCCTGAGTTCCAGACCGGCTTTCCGAGCGTGTTCGCGATCGTGATCGGCGGCATCTCCTTCGCCGGCAGCGCGATCGCCTTCGCCAAGCTCCAGGAGCTGATGACTGGCACGCCGATCACGTTCCCGGGGCAGCAGGTGGTGAACGGGCTGCTGGCGGTGGTCATCGTGGCGCTGGCGGTGATCCTGCTCGCGGTCACCGGCTCCGCAGTCGTATTCACCGCCCTGCTGGCGCTGGCGCTGTTGCTGGGCATCGCGTTCGTGCTGCCGATCGGCGGGGCCGACATGCCGGTCGTCATCTCGCTGCTGAACGCGTGCACCGGCCTGGCCGTGGCCGCCAGCGGGTTTGTCCTGGACAACTTTGCGCTGATCGTGGCTGGGACGCTGGTCGGTGCCTCGGGCTCGCTGCTGACCAAGTTGATGAGCGACGCCATGGGCCGTTCGATCACCAACATCCTGTTCGGCGCATTCGGCCAGGTGCATGTGGGTGCCGGAAGCGGCTTCGCTGCGGACGGGAGGAGCGTGCGAGCGGGGTCTGCTGACGACATCGGAACGATGCTGGCTTACTCGCGGAGCGTGATCATCGTGCCGGGGTATGGGCTGGCGGTGGCGCAGGCACAGCACGCCGTGCGCGAGCTGGCTGACCTGCTGGAGAAGCGGGGGGTGGAGGTCACGTACGCGATCCATCCCGTGGCCGGCCGGATGCCGGGGCACATGAACGTGCTCCTGGCGGAGGCCAACGTGCCGTATGAGCAGCTCAAGGAGATGGACTCGATCAACGGCGAGTTCAAGCGGGCCGACGTGGCGCTGGTGGTAGGGGCCAATGACGTGGTCAACCCCGCCGCTCGCAACTCCCCGGGCAGTCCCATCTTCGGCATGCCGATCCTGAACGTGGACGAGGCCCACAGCGTGGTCTTCCTCAAGCGGTCGATGCGGCCTGGGTTCGCGGGCATCGACAACGAGCTTCTGTACGACCCCAAGACGGTGATGCTCTTCGGCGACGCCAAGGAGTCGCTGACCAAGCTCGTGGCGGCGGTCAAAGGGGCCTGAGTCGCGCGGGGGCGGGGCCCCGCTACAGCCCTTTTCTAGGAATCGTGTCGAAAAATGGCGCGCGGCGTCCCTAGCCGCCCGTTTTCCAGAAACCGGCGGCTGAACCACTGCGCGGACCTCGGACACGATCGCGCTGGACCGATGATGAACCTCGGCCGGGGTGTACCGCAGGACCAGGTAGCCGGCGCGCTGCAGGCGGTTCTGGCGCCGGTTTTCTTCGATCATGCGATCCTGGTGGTTGGTTCCGTCGTCCTCGATGACAACGCGGGCCTCCTCGTAGAGCAGGTCGACGCGTGCAATGAAACCGCCCTGCAAACTGCCTGGGCACTTGAACGCGAGGTCGAGGGAGGCCGCCCTCGATCAGGATCATCCGTAAGGCGGCCTCCATCCAGGATCCAGTCGCAGGCTCGGCCAACTCGACAACCCACCGAGCTTGAACGAGCCCCTGCCGACCGGGGCGGCCCTGCACGTACCGTTCCAGGGTTGCCAGCCGGGGACGTGACTGGCACGCCTTGACGCTCAGCGGTGTCGCATCGTCCAGCCGGGCGTGTCGGATGTGCAAGCCACTCCCGCTTTGGCGGCCCTGCTTGACACAGCCGGGCATGACTTGGCGCCGCGGCATGACCCTGAAAATCAGGCAGCCGGCCGCCGAAGGCAACGTCCTTAACAGGAGGTCGGCCTCGCCGCGATCAGTTGTTCTTAATCGTTACGTTCGTGATGTAGACGGTGCCGCCCGACTTCAGATAGTCCGGCAACTTGTCGCCGGTGGCGTAGCCCGTCACCTCCACGGTTGCGCCAGCGTCGGTGGTAGGGATTTGCGCGGTGAACGTGGCTATGGTGTTGCCACCCCCCGCCTGGTCGGTGAGTGTGAGCGAGAATGTGCCTCCCCCGCGCCCGCCGCTGTTCTTGAGCGTGACCTGGATCGGGCAGCCCAGTTTGGTCGAACACTGGCCATTGGGGATGCTGGGGCCACTGACCCTCTGGAAGGTGGCGGTGCCGGTTCCTTGGTTAGGAGTCGCGGTCGCCGCCGGCGGGGCGGTCGGCTGAGTCGTGGGTGGTGGTGCTGTTGCCACCGGCGCGCTCCGCTGCGACGACACCGTGTCCGCCGGGCCCGCGGGACTGCCTGAGCCACCAACCACCTTCCCGATCCCGAGGCCAACCAGAAATAGCCCGACCAGGCCGGCAACAGCGAGGGCGACCAGACGGACACGGCTGGGTTGCCTACGCGCCGGCGAGCGCTGCCACTCCTCCAGCGCGTACGGGTCAGAGAGCGTCCCGTAGGTCGCGTCCCGTGCGCCGGAATAGCCGTCCGATGCAGACGCCGAGGGCTCGGCGTACTGCTGACCGTGGTACGTATAGCCCTGCTCCGGGTAGCCCTGCTGCGAGTAGCCCCGCTCCGGGTAGCTCTGCTCCGGGTAGCCCTGCTCCGGGTAGCCCTGCTCCGGGTAGCTCTGCTCAGGATGGTCTTGCTCCGGATACCCCTGTTCCGGGTAGCCCTGCTCCGGATAAGTCGGCTGTGGATAGCCGTGCTCCGAGTAGGCGGACTCGAAGGGTCCGTGTTCCGCGGCCGCAGGTTCCTGCGGTACGTAGGCCTGGTCGGGCAGTCGGTGCGTCTGATCCGGGTCCGCATAGCTGTCGCCAGGCGCTGCGTGGGCGTCGTTCTCGGCTGCATAGGCATCGTCCGGTGCCTGATATGGCTGCTCCGGGTACTCCTGCGCCGGGTAAGGCTGATCCGGAAATGGCTGCTGGGGGTACGGACGCTGGGCATAGACCCTGTCGTCCGCGGCGGACTCGGGCTCCACGGCCTGATTCCCCCCTCCAGCCGGATACCAGCCCAGGTCGTCCTGTGGCTCCTGCTGTCCCGGGTGGGCCTCTGCCTGGTCTGAGTGCTGCTGCGACGGGTCCGGATACTGTGACTGATCGGCGAAAGGCCGGCCTCCCTGAGACGGCAGCGGCGGCGCTGGCGGTGGCGGCGCCTGCCGTGCGGTCCGAGGGCCGGTCTCCACCGCCCGCACCACCATCGACCGCTGCAAGCGGCCGCAGTCCGGGCAGTAGATGGCGTCCGGGTCCAGCTCGGCCCCACACTTGAAGCAGTAGGGCTTCATCTGGCTCATGAGAGGAGAGCCTACGCGATGTGCCACGCTCCACTCGTTCTCAGGCCGTCCTGAGCCCGACGGTCACGGCACTTACGTGCCGTACGTTCCAAAGAGCCGGACCTCGTGAGCCGTTGCTTCCAGCTCGCGGAGCCCCTCTTCCGCGATCTCTGGCTTGCCCACGATGAAGTCCAGGAAGAAGCGGTATTCGAACGGCTTGTCCGGGATAGGCCGCGCCTCCAGCCGAGTCAGGTTCAGCCCGCGCGTCGAGAGGCACTGCAGCGCGGCCACCAGGCTGCCAGGCGCATGCGCGGCGACGAAGCACAGCGAACACTTGCTGCCAGCCGTAGATTGAGCGGGCCGGGCCGGCTTGCCCCGCTCGACGACAACGAAGCGCGTGCGGTTGCTGTCGTCGTCCTGAATGCCCTCGGCCAGGACTTCCAGTCCGTAGCGCCGCGCGGCCGCGCGGCTGGCCACCGCCGCCAGGCCCGGCTCAGGGCGTTCAGCCACCTGACGCGCCGCGCCGGCCGTGTCATGGTGCGGAACCGGCTCGATCTCGCGCGCCTCGAGGTAGTGGCGCACCTGGGCAAGCGCCTGGGGATGCGACAGCGCCCGCTCCACCCGGCCGCTCGCGAACCCAAGGAGGCAATGGCGGATCGGGTGGACGTGCTCGCGAACCAGCCGGAGGCCTGACCGTTCCCAGAGCAGGTCGTTGGACTCTTGCACGATGCCGCCCAGCGTGTTCTCGACTGGGAGGACGGCCCGGTCGACCTGCCCGCCGAGGAGTGCGTCGAACGTGGTCGTGAACGTGCGTCGCCCCAAAGGCTCGGCCTCGGGGAACAGGGCGAGGAGCGCCTCCTCCGAGTACGCGCCCGGCTCACCCTGGTATGCGACCCGAGGAGCGATCGCCACGCGCCGGTCTGCCTCAAGCCCGGAGAGGCGTGAGCTGCCCACGTTCGTCAGTCGTCCTCCGTCCGCGGCTGCAGCCAGGACATCATGCCTCGCAGATCGGCCCCGACGGTCTCGAGCTCGTGCTCGGCGTGCTCCTGGCGCATCCGCAGGAACGCGGCCCGGCCTTTCGAGTTCTCGTCGATCCACCGCTCCGCGAAGCTGCCGTCCTGGATCTCGTTGAGGATCTGCTTCATCGACTGCTTCACCCGCTTGTCGATCACCCGAGGTCCCGAGACGTAGTCGCCATATTCCGCCGTGTCGGAGACGGAGTAGCGCATGAAGCCCAGGCCACCGCGGTACATCAGGTCGACGATCAGCTTCATCTCGTGCAGGCACTCGAAGTACGCCAGCTCGGGCGGGTAGCCAGCCTCCACCAGCGTCTCGAAGCCGGCCGTGATCAGCGCGCTGATGCCACCGCACAGCACCGTCTGCTCGCCGAAGAGGTCCGTCTCCGTCTCGTCCTTGAAAGTCGTCTCGAGGATGCCGGCCCTGCCGGCGCCCAGCGCACGGGCGTACGCCAGCGTCCGCTGCTTGGCCCGCCCGGTCGCATCCTGGTGGATCGCCAGAAGCGCCGGGGTGCCGCTGCCCTCGAGGTACGTGCTGCGCACGAGGTGGCCAGGGGCTTTGGGCGCGATCATCGTCACGTCGACGTCCGAGCGGGGCTGGATCTGGCCGAAGTGGATGGAGAAGCCATGCGCGAACATCAGGAGCATGCCCGGCCGGAGGTGCGGCTCGATCGACTCCCGGTAGAGTCGCGCCTGGCCTACGTCCGGCGTCAGCACCACGACGATGTCGGCTTCCTTGACGGCTTCCGGCACGTCCTCGACTCGCAGACCGTGACGCTCCGCCCTGGGATGGGACTTGCTGCCGGGGTACAGGCCGACCCGCACATCGATGCCGCTGGCCTTCAGGTTCTGGGCGTGCGCGTGACCCTGCGATCCGTAGCCGAGGATGGCGACAGTGTCGCTCAACCGCTCCGGGCAATCATCGTCGTAGTACATCTTCACGGTCATTGCGCGCTCGTCTCCCACCAAAAAAGCCGGAGCCCCCGCCCGAGGGCGAGGGCTCACGTCGCGAAGAGGGTGCTTTTCACGGTCGATCTTAGTCCGGCCACATCAGCCTTCATAGTGGACACCTAACAAGGACCGAGTCGTATTTCTATGGTCAACTGACAGCCGGAGCTTCTCAGCGCGTCGTTGGCCGAGGTCGTCTGACCAGGAGCACGAACCCGACCACGATGATCGCCAGCGGGAGAAGCAGGCTGAGCACGAAGTTTCGGAATATCCCCTGTGGGACGCCGCTGACGTGCAGGACGCGCTCGAAGAAGACAAGCCCTGCCAGGAACAGGACCAGCCCGACACCCATCGTGTGCGCTCCCGTCGCGCGCAGGCCCGCCGACGCGTAGACGATGCCCTGCAGCCACATCCCGAGCCCAATCCCACCCGGGGCTACCAGTGCCCAGGCGTAGGTCCAGGTCCCGAAGAGGTTCCAGAAGTTCTGGGTCAGGAGCACGATGCCGGCCATGCTGACGATGGCGCCGGGGATGCAAAGTGAGTTGACCTCCCGCACCGACATGCCGATCACCGTCAGCACCACGCCAGGGAAGGCGACGAGCGCGGGCCAGCCATAGTGGAGGAGCTGGTTGACGTCGACGCGGATCAGCTCGACCAGGAAGTACAGGATTCCGAGCGCGATCAGGATAGCGCCCATCACGATCACGGGGCCGCTTGGCGTTCGTTCCATGCGCGGGTGCGGAATGCAAATCTAGCAGGGTGGTCCGTTGCTTCAGCCGCTTCGCTTGAGCAGGCCCAGGCGCTTGGCTCGGCGCTCGGCCCAACCAAAGACCGCCAGGCCGAGAGGGACCAGCACCAGGCTCATCAGCAGCAGGGGCAGCAGGTCCGACGCCACTGCCGCCAGCCCGCGGCCGCCGATCAGTGCGGCTCGCATCCCTTCCAGCGTGTAGGTCAGCGGGCTCACATGGGCCAGCGCCTGAACCGGCCCTGGGAGCACCGAGACCGGATAGTAAACGCCGGATGCGAGCAGCAGCACACCCTGGACCGCCACCGTCATCTGCTCGCCGCGTTCCGGTGACAGCAGTGGAAGCACCGACGCCAGGATGCCCAGGCCGACCAGCGGGAAGGTCGAGACGGCCATGACCGTGATCGCCGTGACCAGGTTGGCGTGGGAGAGGTCGAGGTGGAACAGCGGCATGGCGATCAGCAGCACGACCAATGTCCGGGCCAGGCCATACAGGAGGGCGAACGTGCAGATCCCGAGCAGGTGGGTGAGACGGCGCACCGGCGCCATGAACGTGTACTCGATGGTTCCCTCCCAGCGCTCCCAAGTGACGGAGAAGGTGATCTCGATGAACACGATCGAGAGATATGCCCAGAGCAGCGCCCCGACCAGTAGGTAGAGCTGGGCCTGGCGCAGGTCGAAGCCGCCCGTGCCCAGGCTGCCCAAGCCGGCGGCCAGGTAGCCGATGCTGAGGACGCTGACCAGGCTGTAGATCAACCACACGACCTCCCACAGCCAGTAGCGCTTGATCAGGTTCTTCTGCCGCTCGATGAAGCCGACGAACCCGTGGGCTTCCCGGCGCAGCGTGAGCATCATCATGCGGGCTGTACCTCCATGTCCTGGGTCTCGGCCTCGGCCTCGGTGTCGGCGTCCTCCAGGCCACGCCCTGACAGTTCGAAGAACAGGTCCTCAAGGCGGCCGAGCTGGCCGGGCGTGCCATCCGCCAGCACCCTGCCATGGTCCATCAGGAGCACACGGTCGCAGAGCGCCTCCGCCTCGTCCAAGTCGTGGGTGCAGAGCAGCGTGGTCACCGAGTCCTGGCGCAGGTCGGTCACCATGTGCTGGACCTCGCGCTTGCTGCGGGGATCGAGGCCCGTGGTCGGCTCGTCCATCAGCAGCAGCGACGGCGTGGTCAGCACGCTCCGTGCGATTGCAACCTTCCGTTGCTGCCCGCGCGAAAGGTGCCGCAGCGGCCTGTCCAGCAGGTCTCGCGGCAGCCCGAAGCGCGCCAGGACCGACTCGACGCGGCCGCGAAGGCCCCGGTCGGCGACGCCGTAAATCCTCGACGCGTAGACCAGGTTCTCCCACGCGCTCAGCTCCTTGAAGAAGGCCGCCTCGACCGAGACCCGGTTGATGTAGCGCTTGACACTGAAGGAGTCCGTGACCACGTCGTGGCCGAAGATGCGGGCCCAGCCGTTGTCGGGGAGTACCAGGGTGGCCAGGACCCGTACCAGGGTCGACTTGCCGCTGCCGTTGGGACCGATCACGCCGGTCGTGATGCCCCGCTCCAGTGTGAGGTCGAGAGGATGCAGCGCCACCAGGTCCGAACGCCGCCGCCGCCAGGGCATGCCCGCGTGTCGACCGCCGCCCTCGCGCCGGAACCGCTTGGTCAAGCGACTCGTCTCGACAGCCGGCTGCTTCGCCTGGCTCATGGATTCTTCTCCCCTTCAGCGACAAAAAGAAAGGACCGTGCGGTAGACCGCACGGTCCTGGAACCTTCTGAGTGGTGTCGGCTAGATGCAGAAACTCACTGTGCGGTCTCCAAACAGGCAGACGTGCCCCTTGGATCCGGGCGACGCCGACCGCACATGTGCATCACGTCGGCTAGGCTAACCGGCGGAGCCGCGCCCGTCAAGCGGGCAGCGCCAGGCGCACGGTGCTACGTTGCCAGGCATGGGACAAGCAGCGGCCCGGATCCACCAACACCGCCGGGCGTGGGTCAGGATCTTCTTCGGCGGGGTCTTCCTCTGGCTGGCCAGTGTGCTGGTCACGTTCGTCACCGGGAACTCCAACCTGGTGCCCACCGTCATCCTGGTGGGCAGCTTCCTGGTCCCGGTTACCTTTGTGGCGTACGCATTCGAGCACCGCGCCTCGGACACGCTGACGGAGCAAACGATCTTCGTCGGGTTCGTCTACGGCGGGATCCTGGGTGTGCTGGGCGCCTCGCTGCTGGAGGCGGCGTTCCTCGGCCAGCAGTCGCTGGCGTCGTACGTCGGTGTCGGCCTGATCGAAGAGGGGTGCAAGCTTGCGGTGCTCTGGTTCATCGCCCGCCGCTTGCCTGAATACCTGACCCGGGACGGCGTCGTTCTGGGTGCCGCGGTCGGCTTCGGCTTTGCCGCTTTCGAGACCGCCGGCTACGCCTTCAACGCATTGTTCACGATCAAGGGTCTCTCGCTGACCAGCCTGGTCGAGACGCAGTTCCTCCGCGGCATCCTCACTCCGCTCGGCCACGGCCTGTGGACCGGCATTCTGGGCGGCGTACTGTTCCATTCGGCGCGCCGAGGCAGGCTCCGCCTCAGCCGCAGCCTCGTCCTCTGGTACGTGGTGGTCTCGCTGTTGCACGCGTTCTGGGACGCGTCCGGCGGCATCGCTGCGCTCGTTGTGATGCTCCTGACCGCGAACAGCATGCAGCAGCAGCTGCTGGAGCTCGGCCGGGTGCCCTCACCGACCCCGCTCCAGGTGCAGCTGTTCACGATCGTGAGCATCTCGCTCCTGGTACTCGACGCGATCGTCGGGATTCTCTTTTTCGTGGGTCGTTGGCGATCGAGCGACCCGCTTCCAGCTGCGGTCTGACCCGTGCTGGTCGCCTATCCGGTCTGGGGCGTCCGTCTTCTTGCCAGGTGGGTGCGCACCGGCTTGCGCAAGCTTCGCCGGCCGCCGCCCTACGTCTCCTTCCTGATCGAGGCGCCGCCGCAAGAGCCGGCGCCGCTGCCGACCCCCCTCTGGCAGCGCTTCTTCGGACGACCGGCGCTTACCATCCAGGTCCTGGCCGCGCAGGTGCGCCGCGTCACCGCTGAGCCGCGCGTCAAGGGCGTGGTCTTCCACATTCGGCCTGTGGCGCTCGACCAGGCACAGGTGGGCGCCCTGCGCGAGCTGATCGAGGAGGTGCGCGCTGCCGAGATCCGAGTGACCTGCTGGGCCCCGAGCTATACGACCGCCACCTACGAGGTTGCGTGCGCAGCCGACGAGGTGCTGATGCAGCCGGGAGGCATGGTCGCCCCGCTTGGACTCAGCCGCCAGTACCTCTTCCTCGGCGAGGCGCTGGAACGCGTCGGATTGCAGGCCGACCTGCTTCAAGTCTCACCGTACAAGACCGCGGGCGACGTCCTGACCCGCCGCGGCTTCTCACCGGAGGCGCGACAGATGGCGGAGTGGCTCGCCGACAGCGCCTACGCCGACACGGTGGCGGCGGTCGCAGCCGGTCGCAAGCTCGATGAGCCGGCGGCCCGGGCCCTGGTCGAGGCCTCTCCCTTCACCGACGAGCAAGCCTTGACGGCCGGGGCGGTGGACGCCGTGCTGGCCGAAGAGGCCCTACCCGACCGGCTCGGCGGAGAGGTTCTTTCCTGGGATGCGGCGCGCCGGAGGCTGCCTTTGGCGCGACCGGCCCGGCCGGCCCGGGTCCTCGGGATGTTGAGAATCGAGGGTCTCATCGTGGACGGCCGCAGCCGGCGGGCCCCGCTCCGTCCGCCGGTGGGGCTGCCGCTGGTCCTCCAGGACCAGTGCGGCGATCTGAGCGTCGCCGAGCAGGCGCGGGCGCTGGCCGCCGACCGGCGCATAGGTGCGGTCGTGGTCTGGGTCGACTCGAGCGGTGGGTCGGCAAGCGCGTCGGAGGCGATCGCGGCCGCGCTGACGGCTCTCGCCCGCCGTAAGCCGGTGGTGGCAGTCATGGGCGCGGTTGCCGGCTCCGGAGGCTACTACGTCACCACGCCGGCGCAGAGGGTCCTCGCCCATCCCGGCACCATCACGGGCTCGATCGGCGTAGTGGCCGGCAAGCTGGTGGCAGGCGGCTTCTTCGACAAGCTCCTCTTCCACCGCGAGCAGGTCGCGCGCGGCGGGCACGCGGCCATGTGGAGCTCGGATCAGGCCTTCACCGATGTCGAGCGCGCCAAGCTGGGCGAGATGGTCGACCGCTCCTACCGGCTCTTTCTGGAACGGGTGGCCGCCGCGCGCGGCCGCTCCGCGGCGGATATCGAGCACGTGGCCGGCGGCCGCGTCTGGACCGGTCGTCAAGCCCTTCAGCACGGCCTGGTCGACGAGCTGGGTGGCCTGGAGCGCGGGATCGCGACCGCGCGCCGGCTGGGCGGCCTTCCCAAGGACGCTCCGGTGCGTGAGGCCCGCCACGGCCGTCGGGAACTGGTGCCGGTTCCGGCCACCGCGCCAGCGGTGCTGGAACACGGCTTCCGGGCTCTGGCTGCGCTCAACCAGGCGGGCGCATGGTGGCTCTGCCCGGTCGTCAGCTCGGGCGCTGGCTGACGGCGGAGTAGATCGCGCCCAGGTATCGGCTCGGCTGACGCGCGAGCAGGCGGGTTCCCGTGAAGCCATTTGCTGCAGACACGCGCTCCCAGGTCGGGTATGAGAGCGGGTGCGGGACCCAGGGGTTGCCGCGGTCGGCGTCGTACTCGACCAGCACCAGGCGCCCGCCTGGCTTCAGGTATCCCCGCACGAGCGCGAGCACCGGCTCCTTCCGACGCACGAAGTGGAGAGAGTTGGCCATGACGATCCCGTCCAGCCCGATCAGGTTCAGCGGCTTCGTGAAGTCCCCGTTGACGTAGTCCACCCGTGCGGCCGGGAAGCGGGCGTCCATGGCCTCGCGCTGCCGGCGAAGCGCGTCGCGGTCACGGTCGACTGAGACGATCTGGGCGCCCGGCCCGAGCAGGTCGGCGAGCGCCAATGTGAACGCCCCGGCGCCCGAGCCCAGGTCAGCCCAGGCCCCTGGCACGATGCCGCCGCGGATCAGGTCGAGGTGGTCGCCGTGGTCCATGCTCACTCTCCCCAGCCCCGTCGGAGGAGTACCCGGCGGAGCCGGGAGAGGGGGGTGTGCTCCTTTATCCGCGCGTTGCAGGCTGCCAGATCCATCCCTCGCGTCGCATCCTGGCATCGACCTCGGCCGGCAGGGCCGCCAGCTCCGCCGCGTGGCCGGCCATGACCAGGGCCGAGACCTCCGCATCGAAGGCGTCCTCGCTCACCGCCCCCTCCAGCGGCCAACCCCGCTCGTTGAGATAGCGCCACCGCTGCTCGGGCCTCGACTTGATGACGCGTCGAGTAAGCAGCCGCGGATAGATCTCCACGACCGTGGCCGGGCGGGGTTCGTCGAAGGGCCATATGGCGAAGCCCTCGGCGCGCAGCCGCCGGAGCAGTGGAAAGCCGCGCAGAGAGCCCGTGCCGACGGCGCCCGCGCCACCGATCTGAAAGACGGACTTGGCCGGGAACGCCAGTTGCTGCTCGGTGAGCCGATGCTGCGGCTGAGGACCGCGGCAGCGGCCGCGCCGCCCCCAGAACGGCGAAGGGCAGTTGCCCAGCCAGCTCTCGGCCAGGGCCTCGGGCACTGCCATCCCGTTCTCGAGCCCGGCCTGGTCCAGGAACCACAGCGGCAGCGAGAAGCCGAAGTCGAGCCCGACGACCAGCTCCGGCTCGGCAAGCGCCAGCCCGATGAGGTGATCGCCGAGCTGATCCCGATTGCGTCCCCCTTCCAGCACAAGCAGTCCGTCGCACGATGCCACCGCGGTCCAGATGCGGCGGTCCGCACCGGTCAGCCGGCCCGACCAGTCGACAGCGGCGACCAGCAACCTTAAGGCCGGGGTCCGCGCGCGGGCGGTCCGAGAGCGGACGTCGCGACGCGGTGTGCATCGACCACCCATTCCGTGAGCAGACGTCGAGTGTCGGCCGGGTCGATGATCTTCTCGACGCCGAAGGCCTCGGCCGTACGGAACGGCGAGCGCAGCGCGTCGAGGCGGGCGATGATCTCCGCTTCCAGCGCTCTCGGGTCCTCGGCAGCTTCCAGGTCGCGACGGTAGGCGGCCTGGACGCCGCCCTCCAGGGGCAGCGAGCCCCAATCGCCGCTCGGCCACGCGAAGCGCAGGTTGAGCGCCTGGGCGTTGCCGTGCGCGGCGCCCGCCACACCGAAGACTTTGCGCACCAGGACCGAGACCCAGGGGGTGCGCGCCTGGTAGATCGCCGCCAGCGCTCGGGCGCCGCGCCGGATGGTGCCGGCGCGCTCAGCCTCGACGCCGATCACGAAACCGGGCTGGTCGACGAAGTTGACCACCGGCAGGTGGAAGGTGTCGGCGAAGTCCACAAAGCGGGCCAGCTTGTCCGACGCCGCCGCGGTCAGCCCTCCGCCGTAGATCCTCGGGTCGGAGGCCACGACTGCGACTGGATATCCGTCGAGGCGTGCCAGCGCGGTGATTGCCGAGCCACCGAATCCGCGACTCATCTCGAACAGTGAGTCGCGGTCCGCTACCAGCGCCACCAGCTTGCGCATGTCATACACCTGGCGCCGGCTGCGCGGGACGATTGAGCGGAGCGCCGGCTCAGTCCGGCCGGGGTCATCGTCGCAGGCCTGGCGTGGCGCCGGCTCCCAGACGCTCTGGGGCAAGTAGGACAGGAATCGCTTCACCTGAGCCAGCGCGTCGTCCTCGGTGTCGGCCAGGTTGTCTACCGCGCCGGACTCCCGGACGTGGATGTCCCAGCCGCCCAGGTCCTCCTTGGTCACCTCTCGACCCATGCCGTGAAGCACGACGGGCGGGCCCGCGACGAAGAGCTGTGATAAGTCGCGCACCATTACCGAGAAGTGGGCGCTGACCACCCTCGCCGCGCCCAGGCCGGCCACCGGTCCCAGGCAGGCGGCGACGACCGGAACCTTGCCCAGGTTGTCGACCACGACGTCCCAGCCCGGGTTGGCAGGCACGTAGGTCCGGCCGGTCTTCTCGTATGACTTGACGCTGCCGCCTCCACCGGTGCCATCCACCAGCCGCACCAGGGGCAGCCGGAGCTCGTTAGACAACCGCTCGGCGTAGACCTGCTTCTGATGGATGGCCGCGTCCGCGGCCCCACCGCGGACGGTGAAGTCGTCGCCGCATACCACGACCCGACGGTCGTCGATCCGGCCGATGCCGACCACGCTGTTGGCCGGCGTGAAGCTCGCCATCTGACCGTCCTCGTACGTCGCGAACCCCGCCAGGCCGCCGTACTCCTCGAAGCTGCCGGGGTCGAGCAGTCGGTCGATCCGCTCCCGAACTGTCAGCCGGCCGGCCGCGTGTTGGCGAGCGACGCGGTCGGGCCCGCCCATCTTCCGCGCCAGTTCCTCCCGCCGGCGCAGCTCTTCCAGTTCCGGTTGCCAGCCCACAACCAAGGATTATCCCGTCTACATGAAGAAGCGCTGGACGTGTGGCAGCAGGGTGAAGTTGAACGTGTCAAGCACGGTGTGGAGCGCGATGACTGCGACCAGGTTCCGCGTCCGTAGGAAGACGATCGCGAAAGAGAGGCCAAGGGTGCCCTCCACGACGACGCCAAGCGCGAGGGCGACCGGGACGGGCGCGCCGTTGAAGTACGTGACGTTAGCAACCGCGTGGTAGGCGCCGAAGAGCAGGGAGGAGGCGACGATCGCCCAGGTCGGTCCCCACAGGCGCATCAGCCGGGTCAGCAGGACCCCACGGAAGTGGACCTCCTCGGGAATTGCGGCCGAGAACAGGTAGAGGAGAAGCACAGGGGGCAGGGTTGGCCCGGCGACCATGCCCGCGTCGACGAGAACGACCAGACCGACGGCGATCGGCGCGACCAGCACGATCGACGTCTGCCAGGTCCGGTGGCCGGGGCCGAAGCCGAGCTCCCGCCACCCCGCTCCCGCTGCCAGCGCCGCCGCCAGGGGTGCGGTCGCCTGACCGAGAACCGCCAGCGGTGGGACGAGGGGAACAGCCGTCCTGATCTGCGCCGCGATCGGGATGATGACGGCGAAGGCCAGGCCGACGACAGTGGGCACCCAGAGGCGGGTAGCCGAGGTTGGCGCGCGGATTTCCCAGCCCGCGGTGTCGGAAGCGCCAGCGGTCAGCGGCACCACGACCGCCCTCACCAGCAGGAGGAGGATCACGGCTTCGAGGCCGGGGAGGAGGTCGATCGCGCGTCCCCTGGCGGCGACAAACCCCGCAGAGGCGACAAACACGGCTGCGTAGAGCCAGGCCGCCCTGCTCGACGCAGCGCGTTCGTGGCGAAAGTGCGTCGAGCGCTTGCCGGGAATCGTCATGGTGGCGACCTTGAGTCGTAACAGGTGACCCCTAGCGTTCGTATCGCAAACGCCAACGCTAGGAGGTACGGGACTTTGGAAATCATTCGAAACATGGCGCGGCGCCGGCTGCGCACCACCCTGACGGTCCTTGGGATCGTGATCGGCATCTTCGCGCTGACGACCATGGGCGCGATGGCTGAACACTTCAACGCTCTGCTTGATGGCGGCGTGAGGTACTTCGGCTCGAGCATCCAGGTCGGCGCCTCTGACGGGCAGGCGCCGATATTGCCGGTCTCCAAGGCCGACGAGCTGATGCAGGTCGCCGGCGTGGAGGCGGTGTTCCCCGCCTACAGCTTCGCCGCCAAGCCGGGCGGGTTGAGAGTCGTGAGCTTCGGCATCCCCGACGAGATCGTCAGCCATTCCCCGTCGGAGAACGGCTACAACGCGCTGAAGACCTCCTTCGCCCACGGCCGGGACATAGCCGACAACTCGCGCGGCGAAGTGGTTCTGGGCTCTGGCATCGCCAACGACCTCAAGAAGAAGGTCGGCGACCAGATCGACCTGCCCGTTCGGCCGCAGGATGCGAAGGCCGATTTCATCAATCACAACTTTACGGTGGTTGGAGTCCTGAACACGACGCGAACCGCGCCCGACAGCTTCGCCTACGTCAGCATCCCGGACGCTCAGATGCTGTTCAACGACACGCTGCCGGCGACCTTCAGGGGCCCCCTGGGAGCGACGCAGCTGGCCGAAAGCTTCACCGTCTACGGCAAGCCGGGCGCGTCCCCGGCAGAGCTCGATGCCATCGCCAACCGCATCAACCAGCAGACGACCGGGCTCAAGGCGACGAAGCCGAGCGACTCGGTCAACGCATTCAAATCCGGCGGTGCAGTCTTCACCGCCGTTACCACCGCGGCGGCCATGCTGGCCCTGGTGATCGGCGGCCTGTCGGTCGTGAACACGATGATCATGGCGGTCACCGAACGCTTCCGTGAAATCGGTCTCAAGAAGGCCGTGGGCGCCCACACCGGACACGTCCTGCGCGAGTATCTCGCCGAGGCGACAGTGATCGGGCTGGTCGGCGGCGGGCTGGGCTACCTGCTCGGCGTGATCCTGACCAACGTGATCAACCTGGCGGGCAGGGCTTCCAACCTGGAGCTCTTCCTGGTCACCCCGACGCTGACGGCGATAGCGCTGGGCTTCTCTGTAGCCCTGGGCGCCCTCGCTGGCGTGATCCCCGCCTTCAGGGCCGCACGGTTGGACCCCGTGACGGCACTCCGGACCACGAGCTAGGAGCAGACAAAGACATGGCAAACATCGAACTGGTCGACTTGACCAAGCACTACAGGCAGGGTCGCAGCCTGGTCCGGGCCCTCGACGGCGTCTCCCTGGAGATCGAGGCGGGGGAGTTCGTCTCGGTGGTGGGGCGCTCAGGGAGCGGCAAGACGACGCTCCTGGACCTGATCGGGCTGCTCCTGCGGCCCACCGGCGGCCGGGTGCTGATCGACGGCGTCGACACCGCCTCCATGAGGGACAATCAGCGCGCGGACGAGCGGGGTCAGCGGATCGGCTTCATCTTCCAGGAATACAACCTGCTGCCGGCCCTGAACGTGCTCGAGAACGTGATGCTCCCGCTGCGATACAGGAAATCGCGCGGCAAGGACGGACGGGCGAGGGCGCTGGAGCTGCTGGAGGCGGTGGGGCTGACCGACCGCATCAAGCACCGGCCGGATGAGCTGTCGGGCGGTCAGCAGCAGAGGGTGGCGATCGCCCGCGCGCTGATCAACCGACCGGCCATGGTCCTGGGCGACGAGCCGACAGGATCCGTTGACACGCAGACGTCGCAGGAACTGGTGGGGCTGATGCGCTGGCTGAACCGCGAGGAGAACGTCACCTTCGTGATCGTGACCCACGACCTGGAGCTGGCCGCGCGTGCGGACCGGATGATCCAGCTCAAGGACGGTCGGGTGATGGCCGACGAGCCGGTGCTGCACGCCGCATAGCCCTTAATCGAATATCCCCTACCCCCAAGCGAGGGGCGGTGGGCCACGAGGCTCGCCGCCCTTTGCGCTGTTTCAGACGCGCCCGAGCATCTAGACTGGCGGCAGGGCGTCGGTCCGCGCCCAACCTCGGCGGCCTGTCCCAGCCGGGCCTGCGACGAGGCAAAGGGTGGAGAACTCCCGGGCCGTGGTCGAACTTCGTCGGCCGCGAGCTGTCGCTGGGGGACAGGGTCGCGGTCGAGGAGGTTACGACTGTGCCCCGTGATCGGGACTTCAAGAAGCTGGTCCGCCAGCGCATGGGCAAGACCGGAGAGTCATTCACGGCTGCCCGCGCCCAGCTGCTGGCCCTCTCGGGCACGCGCAGGCCTTCGTCACGTCAAGGAGAGACCGGCATGTATCCGTTTGACCGCTTCACCGAGCCGGCCAAGGACGTCCTCACCTGCGCCCAGCAGGAAGCCGAGGCGTCCGACACCGGCTACATCGGCACCGAGCACATGCTGCTCGGCCTGCTGACATGTGGCGGTGCAGCCGCCGCCGCACTCCAACGTCTGGGCGTCGACTCCCAGCCTGTGAGGGAGGCGATCAGGTCTCGCCTTAGTTTCGAGGAACCGGAGCAGGCGGGCCGCGTCCAGCCAGCCAAGCGCATGAAAACGGTGATCGAACTTGCCTTTGGAGAAGCCGGCACGGCACACGTGGGGACCGAACACCTTCTGCTCGGCATCCTGATCGAGGGAGACGGCGTCGGCGCGAGCGTGCTGGCGCAGTGGGGTGACGGTCGATCGTGCCCGCAATGCAGTGAACGCGGTCCTCGCGCAAGGTGCGCCGCGGGTGACTCGGCGTGCGTTCGGCTCGTCCACGGGAATGCCCTCCACTCCGGGCGTCCATCGAGCGTTCGAAGGGGCCTGCCAGTCGGCCGTCAAAGAGGGCGCCATGCTGCTGCGAAGCGACCACATACTGGGCGCCCTCGTGAAGCGCGACAGCCCGGCGCCTGCCCTGGTTGCCTTGCTCGCGCGGTGGGTGCGGACCTCGACGACCTCCGGCGCAAGCTGAAGCCGCCGCGCAAGATCACGCAGCTTGAGGCGGAGATCTGGCGGCTTCGGCAGCAGAAAGAAGAGGCGACCGCGGCGGGAGATGAACGGACCCTGGCCGGGCTGAGGCAGCGGGAGAGCGAGCTGCGAGGGGCGCTGGCCAGGTCGCTGGACGCCTGGCAGGCCCGCTGGGGGAGGACATTGTCAGTCTGACGACAGCTGCGTGGTCCAGAAGGCCCGCATCGCTACCAGGTCCACGGCATCTTCCTTGTTGTCGCGCAACCTCCCGCGGCGGTTCATCAGCTCCCAGGCCGGGTCGCCGGCAGCCAGGGCGTGATGGCCGTACCTCAAGTCCGTCTGCGCGCGGGCGATGGTCGCGTCGATAAGCGCAGCCCGCTCGGCCTGGGTGGCGCCGTAGGCATCTACAAGTAGCCGCAGGCGTCTGCCCACCTCATCGTCGTCCGGCCAGCCGAGGGCCCGACGAGCCTTCGCCCGGAGCAGCGGTGCCAGGCTCCGGGCCATGGACGCAAGGTCCCAGATCCGAGGAGCTGGTGCTGCGAAGTCCCAATCGATCAGGGCGGGAGGTCGTCTCCGGTGGACGACCAGGTTCCATACAGCTGCGTCGTTGTGACACAGGACAACGGGACTGAGTTGCTCCCAGGCGAGCGCCGCTGATCCCGCAAGAGCGAGATTCCAGCGCGCATTACGAAGCGGGCCGAAGGTGGCAGAAGCATCGTGGAACGCGCGCAGCAACCGGCCGGCAGCAGCCACGGCGGCGTCAGTCCCCAGCGGCCCGTCCCGCTGCGGGAGATGAATCCTGCCGCAGACGTAGCCGAGCACCTCACGCCCCCGCTCGTCGATACCGAGCGGTTCCGGAGCGCCCTCGAAACCCGCGGCGCGAACGTGCGCCAGCAAGGCGTGAACCGCGCTCGTGTGCGGGCCCGCCGGCCGACGGACCGTGCTGCCGACCTTGCTGACCTTGCTGAGGTTGCCCCCGGCAAGCCGGCGCTCCCTGGCGCCGATCGGTCCCTCGGCCATTCTTTCAACAATGCTGTCGAGGACAAGGCCAGTGCGCTGCACGAGTTCTAGCGGTGGTCGCTCCGGGTGGCCGGATGTCGCGCTTCGAACCCATCAATCGCTACTTCTGTGATGCCGACCCTATTCTCACTGAATGACGATCAAGGAACGGGAGCTGACGTTCACGTCGGCGGCCCCGCTGCGTGCCTGGCGGCTCTTCCGGGTGCGCACCTGCGACGACGGCTTCGTGCTTTCCTCGCCGATGTATCACGACCCGGACCCGACGCCCTGGCCGCATATCGCCAGCACGGCCGTCTGTTACAAGGATCATCGGGCGCCGACCCCCGGCTGCCGTTGCGGCATCTACGCCGTCATCCCCGGCGTGCTTGACTCGCTCCCCGGTTACCTTCTCGATACCGCTCACAACAATGACCCATGGGGCCTACGCCGAGGTCGCCTGTAGTGGCCGCGTGTTCGTCGACATGCGCGGGGTCCGGGCCGAACGCGCCGAGATCCTGAACATCGCCCTCGCCGAGTCGTGCTGGCCCGACGAGGCGACGCTCGCCGATGCGAAACGGCTGCTGTACGACCGTTACAGCGTCCCGGTCAGTGGGCTCGAGGAGGTACCCGACTGGGTGATCGGGAACCTACGTGGGGAGGGGCCGCCGCCCGACGAGGCGACTCTCGACCTGGACATGCTTGAGCTCCATGTCTCAGCGAGACTCGCTGTCGTCGATGAGGCCGCGCACGATGTGAGGGAGCCGGGGAGGCAGGTAGTCTCCCTGAGGGGCCGCTAAGCTCCCGTCGTGAACTCGAGGACACCTTTCGGCGTGGTCCATTACGGTCTGGGACCGATCGGCCTGGCGGTCGCAGCGCTCGTCTCCGAGCGGCCGTGGCTGCGGTCAGTCGCCGCCGTCGATCTCAGCCCAGCACTCGCGGGCCGGAGGCTGGGGGAAGTGAGCGGGATTGCGGCTGCCGGTCCGGTTATCGAGCCGAAGTACATGACCGTGGCCGAAGCCGCCGTCGCGGTTCACTGTACGGGCTCATCGCTCGAGCTGGTGGCACCACAGATCGTCGAGCTTGCATCGGCCGGTCTCAACGTGATCTCGACGACAGAGGAGCTGGCCTTCCCCTGGCAAGCCCATCCTGGGGTCGCCGCTGAGATCGACGCTACAGCTCGCGGGGCCGGCATCACAGTCATGGGCACCGGCATCAACCCCGGCTACGCGATGGACTACCTGCCGATGACGCTGTCGGCGGTGGCGCGGCGCGTCGACAAGGTGGTCGTCCACCGCGTCCAGGACGCGGCCACTCGGCGGCTGCCCCTCCAGCGCAAGGTTGGGGCTGGACTGTCCCCAGACGCATTTCGCGTGGCCGCAGAGATGGGGCGGCTTGGCCACGTCGGGCTGACGGAGTCAGCGCACGCCCTGGCGCGTGCCTTCGGCTGGCAACTCTCGGACCTGTACGAGACTATCGAGCCGATCACGGCTGAGGAGGCCACGCCGACGGCCGACGGCGTGATCCAGCCCGGTCAGGTGTTGGGACTGCACCAGACCGCAGAAGGGCGGGTTGATTCGCAGACCGTGATCTCACTCACGCTGGACATAGCCATCGGCGTGGGCCCCTCGCGCGACAGAGTGCGTCTGGTGGGGGAGCCGGACCTGGAGCTGGAGATCCCGCGTGGGCTGCACGGTGACACCGCGACCGCTGCGATCGTGGTCAACGCGATCCCCAGGGTGCTGGCTGCACCGCCCGGGCTGGCCGTCATGGCCGAGCTCCCGCCGCCGACCCCAGGCCCACCGCCGTGACGTGGGCTACGCCGTGCGGACGCCCGCTGCCTGCTGCAGCCCGAGCTCCTCGACGGCGGCCTCGCGCATCCTGAACTTCTGGACCTTTCCGGTCACGGTCATCGGGAACTCGTCGACGAACTTCCAGTACCGCGGGATCTTGTAGCTGGCGATCCGGCCACGGCAATATGAGGCCAGGTCGTCGCCGGTGAGCGTGGCGCCCTCGCGGAGCCGAACCCACGCCATGACTTCTTCGCCGTACTTTTCGCTGGGCACTCCGAACACCTGGACGTCGGCGACGTCGGGGTGGCCGTAGAGGAACTCCTCCACCTCGCGCGGGTAGATGTTTTCGCCACCGCGGATGATCATGTCCTTGATCCGCCCCACGATGTTCAGGTAGCCGTCTTCGTCCATCGTGGCGAGGTCACCCGTGTGCATCCAGCGGCCGGCATCGACGGCCTCCCGTGTTGCTTCCGGGTTGTTCCAGTAGCCGAGCATGACGATGTAGCCTCGGCTGCACAGCTCGCCCGGCTCGCCGCGCGGCACGAGGCGGCCAGTGGCCGGGTCGACGACCTTGATTTCGACGTGGGGATGGACAGGGCCCACCGTCGAGACGCGCTTGTCCAGTGGATCGTCTGTCTTGCTCTGCGTGGAGACAGGCGAGGTCTCGGTCATGCCGTAGCAGATCGTGACCTCCGGCATGTTCATGGCCGTCTGAACCTTCTTCATGACCTCGACGGGGCATGGCGAGCCGGCCATGATCCCGGTGCGCAGGCTGGAGAAGTCGAATCGTGCGAACTCAGGGTGGTTGAGCTCTGCGATGAACATGGTGGGCACGCCGTAGAGCGAGGTGCATCGCTCCTCCTGGACCGCCTCCATGCTGGCCAGCGGGTCGAATGCCTCGGCGGGCACGACCATGCAGGCCCCATGAGTGGTGCAGGCCAGGTTCCCCAGCACCATGCCGAAGCAGTGATAGAACGGCACGGGAATGCAGACCCGCTCCCGTTCCGTGTACGCCAGCCGCTCGCCGATGAAGAACGCGTTGTTCAGGATGCTGTGATGGGAGAGGGTGGCGCCCTTCGGGAACCCAGTCGTGCCGGACGTGTACTGGATGTTGATGGGCTCGTCGAACTGCAGCTCGGCCTCGAGGTTGGCAAGCTCGTCCTCGCTGACGCGATCGGCGTCCCGTAGGAGGGCCTCCCAGCCATCCTCCAGGACGAGGGCCTCCCTCAGTTCAGGGCAGCGACCCTTCACCTCGGCCAGCATGGCGACGTAGTCGGCGGTTCGAAAGGCGCGGGCCAGGATCAGGAAGCTGGTGCCCGACTGGTTGAGGGCGTATTCCAGCTCGGAGGTCCTGTAGGCAGGGTTGATGTTGACGAGGATGGCGCCCATCCGGGCGGTGGCGTACTGGGCGACGACCCACTCCTGGCGGTTCGTCGCCCAGATGCCGACGCGATCTCCCTTCTTGACGCCGCGGGCGAGCAGTCCGCGGGCGGCCAGGCCGGTCTGCTCCCAGAGCTCCCCGTACGTCGCGCGGTAGCCCTGGTGCCTGACGACGAGCGCCTCGCGTTCGCTGTGGCGTTCGACCGTCCGGCGCAGGTTTTCCCCGATCGTCTCGCCCAGGAGCGGGACGCTACTCGCACCATGAACGTAGGACGGCGCTGACGACGCTGACATGCTGGACCTCCCGTGCGTTCTGCTGTGAGGCCTACAGCATCGCACTGCGGAGCCGGTCTGCGGAAAAACAGACCTCTTGACAGATCCACTAGTGGAGAGAGAAGGTGGTGATACCGTTCGTAGCCGCCGATCCCGCAGACCGCGCAAGGTTGGCCTTCCTTGAGAGGCAACGTGCTCGACGGGGCAACAAGAACCAGACGCGCGAGACTCGGGAATCCGCGGCCGAGGCGGCGCCAGCGGCGCCGCCTCGTCTCATTCAGGCCGCGGAAAAGTCCTATGCATGGCCGGTGCCGGTCAGCGCAAGCTGAAGCACCTTGCCCAGCACCAGGACCATCGCCAGCAGGAGATAGGCGCGCAGCGCCAGCACGCCGACCTTGCGGGTCAACGACCAGACCGGTCTCGGCAGCTCCTCCAGGGGTGGCATCTGCCAGGTCAAGCGGTCGATCTCCTCGACCTCTTCGATCTCGGGGATGTGCGCTCGAAGCCCACTGGCCCGGTCGCGCATGCGGTACAGGGCGATGGCTGCCAGGCTCAGGACGAGCACACCAGCCAGGACGAGGGTGAGCCGGGTCACGTCGACGCCGGGGAACAGCGTGACCGCGCCCAGGATCGCCGAGAGCATGACCAGCACGCCGATGATCACGCTGGCAATCGCATTCAGCCAGCCGCGGTTGACCCAGGGCCCGAGCACTGCCCGGTCATTGGCAAGGAGAAGCAGGAAGACACAGGCGCTGGGCAGCAGGACTCCGGCCAGGGCCTGCACCCCAAGGGTGACCAGCCCCAACGGCGCGTTCGGGATCAGCACGATCCCGGCGGCGACCACCACTACGCCCGAGAAGATCAGGTAGAAGAGCTTCGCCTCGCCCAGGCTCCAGTGCAGGGAGTGCCGAGACTTGACAACGTCGCCGAACGCATAGCTGGTGGAGAGGGTGACGGCGGCCGCGCCGATCATGGCCGCGTTCAGCAGCACGATCGCGAAGATCGCGCCGACCCCAGGTCCCAGGTGATGCGCGAGCTGAGATGCCGTGGTGCCGGCATCCAGGAACCTGCCCGCATCCGGGGTGCCACCGAAGGCGAAGGCGGCGGCGACCATCAGTGCGGCCGCGCCGACGATCACGACGACCGAACCGATGATGGTGTCCAGGCGCTCGTAAGCCAGCCAGTTGGGCGTGATCCGCTTGTCGATTACGTTGGACTGCTGGAAGAAGAGCTGCCAGGGGGCGACCGTGGTACCGACGACGCCGACGATCAGCAGCAGCAGATCGGACGTGATCCCCCCGGGAAGCTGCGGAATGAATCCGCCGGCGACCACGGCCGGGTTCGGGTGTGACAACAGAGCCAGCGGGATCGCCGCGAAGTTGAAGGCGATGAAGACGTACATGAACCGCTCCCAGCGGCGGAAGCTGCCGGTCACAGTCATCGCCACCAGCCCAACGGCTGCCGCCAGGACGGCCAGTGACGGGTTGATGCCAAAGTAGGCCGCCACCTGGTGGATGGCGATGAACTCGGTGACGATCGTCAGAAAGTTGAGCAAGAAGAGATCGCCGACCGAGAAGGCGCCCCAGAATTTGCCGAAGCGCTCGATGATCAGCCGCCCGTGGCCGACGCCGGTCACAGCTCCCAGGCGTGCTGCCATCTCCTGGTTCACGATCAGGACGGGGATCAACAGAACCAGCGTCCAGAGCAGGCCCACGCCGTAGTTCTGGCCGGCCTGAGCGTAGGTGGAGACGCCTCCGGCGTCGTTGTCGCCGACCATGACGATCAGACCGGGGCCGAGGATGGCCAAGAGAGCCAGAAGGCGCCGGTAGCCACGCGGGCGAGCCGCACCCTGGCGGATGGTGCCCAGCGCCCCGACGATGTCGCCGACACCCCCGGCGTCCCCGCGAAGCCTGCTTTGCGGGGTGGGGTGAGCGGAGTCGGGGTGGGCCGTGCCGACAGCACGGATCGGGTTCTGACGAATGAGCTGGGTGATGGTCACGGATCCTCTCCTGTTGGGAATGCGGTGGCCGTGGCGATCACGCGCACCCCGGCGAGAGGACGGTTAGCTCAGGCGAGGCCTCTCCGGGCGCAGATGACCGCCGGACGTTTGTCCGGATGACTACTTCCGGGTTCCATCGCGGTCCTCCTGTTCATGCCGGGTTCAGCCGACCTCGCAAAAAACAGGGAACGGAGGCGCTCAGCGCCAGTGCGGCCAATGCCGCCTTCGCATCCCCTGTCGTTGAGCTTTGGCGCTACAGGGCGTAGGTCCTTTTCGGACCAGCCACTTCGGGTCACCCCTTAAACCGAGATGACCTGTCCTGACCCGGAGCGTCTCTCGACGGGCGGGGTCAGTGGCCTTTGTCCCTGCAGCCGCCTCGCCTAACGAGGTGCGGCTACTACGCTGGTCAGTATAGTGCGGGCCCGGTGGTTGCCGTCGGCGAGCGGGTCCGAGCCGGTGCGGTCAGCCGACGCGCCACGGCATGGTGGGAGGTGGATGCGGAGGCGCGCCAAGAGGTACCTTTTGGCTTCGATCCATGCCCTTCTCCCTCGCCCGGGCCCGTGCTCTCCTGTTCGAGGTCCCTCGGACGGCGAAGCTGGCTTACTGCCTGATGCGGGACGACCGCGTGCCGCTGGGGCCCAAAGTGGCGCTGGGCGCGGCACTGGGCTTGATCGTCAGCCCGGTCGACGTACCGGCCTGGATCCCCGTCATCGGGGACCTGGACCTGCTGGCGCTCGGAGTGCTCACCACCAAGGTATTCGTCGACGCCTGCCCCGAAGCGGTTGTCGAAGAGCACCGGGCACGCATACTGAATGGTGAGAGCGTCTTCGACCGCGACCTGCGGATGGCGTTGGCGCTCGTCCAGGATGGCCTGCGCCGCGTGGCCTCCCGCAGGGGAGCGAGGCTGGCGCTCAGAGAATCCCGCGAATCGGAGGAACAACCGGCTTGAAAGTCATGCTGATCAAGGACGTCGAGAGCGTCGGTCAGGCGGGCGACGTCAAGGATGTCGCGGACGGCTACGGCCGCAACTACCTGATCCCACGCCGGCTGGCGATCGTCGCAGGCAAGGGGGCGGAGGCCGAGGCCAGGCGGCTCCGCGACGGTGTCGCCAAGCGCGAGGCCAAGGAGCGCGATGAGGCTCAGGAGCTGGCCGAGCTCATCGACAACAAGACGGTGGTCGTCCGCCTGAAGGTGGGCGCAGAGGACAAGGTCTTCGGCGCCATCACGAACGACGACATCGCCACGGCACTGCGGCTGCAACACCAGGTCGAAGTCGACCGGCGCAAGATCGAGCTCAAAGACCCGCTGAAGCAGCTTGGTGAGCACCAGGTTCCCCTCAGGCTTCACCGGGACGTCACCGCGAACATCAACCTGATCATCACGCAAGACCGCTAGGGCGGCCCGTCGGTGCCGGGGAGCCGGCTGCGACCCTTTACAGGCGATGTTGCGCATGGGGTCGAACAAACGTACGATGGAGTTGTGGGTCGCGTTTTCGTATCTGGATTGAGGCGTTCTTTTCAACAGGCCCCCGAGCACGTTCCCAGCAGGGACTTGCGCACACGTCCTTCACAGCCTCAGACGCGCTGTCCCCATGTCCGCTTCCGTTTTCCCGAGATTGTTCTTCTTGTTCCTCACAGCCCACATCTAAGACAGTTCCAGTGACCATGCGCCGACGTTTCCCCTCTCCTTTCCTCGCTGGCGGGTGGCCGCCGCGAGGCGCTCCCTCGCGCTAGCAGGCCGTGGCGACGGTCGCGATTCTGGGCCGACCCGAAGGCCGGGTCCAGCCGCAAGACCTCGAAGCCGAGACCTCAGTACTGGGCGCCATCCTGCTGGACCAGGCGGCGATCACCCGCGTGCTGGACTTCCTCAGCCCCGAGGACTTCTATCGCGAGAACAACGCGCAGATCTACCGCGCAGCCCTGAACCTCTTCCGCGAGGGCGAGCCAATCGACAACGTGACGCTCGCCTCCGAGCTGGAGAAGTTGGGGGTGCTGGAGCGGGTCGGCGGCCGTGCGCACCTGGCGCTGATCCAGGAGGCTGTGCCGACGGCGGCCAACGTCGAGCACTACGCCCGGATCGTCAAGGACAAGGCGTACAAGCGGCGCTTGATCTCGGCCGGCAGTCAGGTGACCGCGCTTGGCTTCGATGACTCGTTGGACGCCGAGGAAGCCGTCAACCAGGCCCAGGCCCACGTCTACGCGATTTCCGACGACAAGGTCGGCAGCGGCATGGAGCGGATCTACGACCTGCTCAAGCCGGCGATGGATCGGATCGACGCCCAGATGGCATCAGGTGGCGGGGTCATAGGAATCCCCAGCGGATTTCATGACATCGACCGTATGACTAATGGTTTCAAGCAATCCGATCTAATTGTGATAGCAGGCAGGCCAAGCATGGGCAAGTGCCTCACGGCCGGGACGCTGATCGACGATCCGCGGACGGGCGAGCGGCTGACGATCGAGGAGGCGGTCCGGCGGCAGCTACCATGCGTGATGGGTTTGTCAGAGGCCGGCTCGGTGCGGCCCGCTGCGGTGGCGAGCTGGGTGGACAGCGGGATCCAGCCGTGCTTTCGCGTAGTGACGCGAACCGGCCGGTTCGTGGAAGTGACTGGGCACCATCCGTTCCGCACCGTCAGCGGCTGGCGCCCGCTGCACGATCTGGTCGCGGGCGAGGAGGTCGCGGTGCCGCGCGTCCTGCCGTGTTTCGGGACCGACGAGACGCTCGGTCTCGATCAGGTCAGGCTGCTCGCCCGCCTCGTGGCGGCAGGCGGTCTGACGGACTCGTCGCCCCACCAGAGGTTTCCCGACTGCGCCTGGCGATGGGATCGCGCTCGTCTGGCGGAGTTCGTCAAGGTACTGATGACCTGCGATCCCACGCTGGACGCCGCGGAAGGCCATCCGCGGATAGAGTTCGCGGTGGCCTCGAGGGTGCTCGCGGAGGACACGCGTCACGCGCTGACGCGACTCGGGATCGTGGCGACGCTCTGGCGCGAGCGGGGAGGGTGTTGGCGTGTTGACATCACGGATCCAGCGTCCGTGGCCACCTTCCAGAGGGAGGTCGGGTGGACCGGCGCCACCGATGACAAGGCGCGTCGCGGCAACATGCAACTTCTGTCGACGCCGGACCTCTACTGGGACGAGATCATCTCAATCGAGCCGATCGGCTCCCAGCGTGTGTACGACCTCACCGTCCCGGACGGGGCCAACTTCATTGCCCAGGACGTTGTCGTCCACAACACCAGCTTCGTTCTCAACGTGGCCCTGCATGCCGCCATTGACCACAAGAAGCCGGTTGCGATCTTCAGCCTGGAGATGTCGAAGGAGCAGCTCGTGGAGCGGATGCTTTGCGAGCAAGCGCGGATCGATGCCCAGCGGCTGCACCGGGGGACGCTGAGCGACATCGAGTACGAGCGGCTGGCGGGAGCGCTGGGGCCGCTGGGCGACGCCCCGATCTTCATCGACGATGCGCCCGCCCTCGACGACCTCACCATGCGCCTCAAGGCGCGCCAGGCAAGGAGCCGGGAGGGGATAGAACTGCTCATCGTCGACTACCTGCAGCTCATGCACGGCCACTCCCGGCGAGACGACTCCAACCGTGTGCAAGAGGTCTCCGCCATCTCGAGGGCGCTGAAGTCGATCGCTCGCGAGCTCCGCATCCCGGTGATCGCATGCTCACAGCTGTCGCGAGCGCCCGAAGCGAGGCCGGACAAGCGACCGATCCTGTCCGATCTGCGCGAGTCTGGTTGCGTGGCGGGGGACACGCCGGTCTTTCTGCCTGACGTGGGGGTGCATCGGCCGATCAGAGAGCTGGTTGGAATGACGGGATTCCGGGTGCTTGCGCTCAACACGGCAACGTGGCAGCTCGAATCTCGGCAGGTGACAAACTCGTTTGCGACGGGCCAGAAGCCCGTCTTTCGGCTCACGACTCGAGGGCGGCGCAGCATTCGGGCGACAGCGAACCACAGGTTTCTTGCCGCCGATGGCTGGGCGCGGCTCGACGAGCTGGATGTCGGGCAGCGGCTAGCGGTTGTCGCTCAGTCCGCCATGGCGCCGGCTGGTGTGACAGGTCGAGCAACGCACTCGGCGATTGGTGCGCAACCCCTGTGGGACGACATCGTCTCGATCGAACCCGATGGACAGGAGGAGGTGTACGACCTGACCGTCGATGACCTGCACAATTTCTGTGCGGCGGACACGGTTCTCCACAACTCGATCGAGCAGGACAGCGACCTGGTCATGTTCCTCTACAGGGACGAGTACTACAACCGCGACAAGACCGAGAAGCCGGGCATTGCCGAGGTGATTCTCGCCAAGCACAGGAACGGGCCCACCGGCATGGTCGAGCTCGTTTTCCGCAAAGAATTGACTCGCTTCGAGAACCTGGAGCGGCGGCGCCCCGAGGCCGGAGCAGTCGTCTGAGGCCGTCCGGGAAGGACCGAGCCATCGACCTCATCGTTCACCTCCCAGCTCCCGCCAGCGGAAGCAGTCGGTCTGATGGTCGTTGACCAGGCCGCACGCCTGCATCATTGCGTAGACGATGGTCGGGCCCACAAAGCGGAAGCCGCGGCCGCGGAGATCCTTGCTGATCGCCCGCGCGACGGGTGTCTCAGAGGGGAGGTCATTCAGCGTGCGCCGGGCGGGCTGAAGCGGCTCCCCGTCGACGAACGACCACAGATGGGCGCCAAAGCTGCCGCGCTCAGCTTGCACCTCCAGCAGCGCCCGCGCGTTTTCGATCGTCGATGTGATCTTCGCGCGGTTGCGGACGATCGACGGGTCGGTCAGGAGCCTCTCCACGTCCGTGTCCCCAAAGCCGGCGACCGCCGCGGGTTCGAAGCCGGCGAAGGCGCGACGGTAGCCTTCTCGTTTGCGCAGGATCGTCATCCAGCTCAGGCCCGCCTGGGCACCCTCCAGCGTCAGGAACTCGAAGAGCGTGCGGTCGTCGCGGGCAGGCACGCCCCACTCCTCGTCGTGGTACGCCAGCATAAGCGGATCGTTGCCCGCCCACTCGCAGCGAGTCATCCAGGGAGCATAGGGTTCGGGAACGCGGTTTAATAGCCTGCCGTGGTTACAGTCGTCGTCGGTGGACAGCAGGTGGGACTCTCCCCCGCGAAGGCGGGGGAGTACCCGGCAACGCCCGGGGAGGGGGGTCGCCTGCCGGTTTCCGTTCCTCGGCGGGAGACCTGCGGGACGTGCTGTCGACGCCGGCTGATCCAGGGCGTCGTGGCCGGCCCCACTGGAGGCTTCCTGCCGTGGTCATAGTCGTCGTCGGTGGACAGTGGGGGGACGAAGGCAAGGGCAAGCTGATCGACTTCCTGGCCCAGCAGGCTGACATGGTGATCCGGGCCCAAGGCGGCAACAATGCCGGGCACACCGTCGTCACGGAGCACGGTGAATTCAAGTTCCAGCTGATTCCAAGTGGCATCCTCCACCCACACGTCACTTGCATCATCGGGAACGGCGTGGTCGCCGACCCGAGGGTGCTGGTGCGCGAGATCGAGCAGCTCCGCGAGCGCGGGATCGAACCGGCGAACCTGATCGTCAGCGAGCGCGCTCACATGGTCATGAGCTACCACCCGATCCTCGACAAGCTCGAAGAAGAGTCGCGCGGCGACGATAGGCTGGGCACCACCTGGCGCGGCATCGGCCCGGCCTACGCAGACAAGATCCGGCGGATCGGCTTTCGCATCGGGGACCTTCAAAAAGAGGTCTTCATGCGCAAAAAGCTCGACTTCGTAGTCGGCAAGGTCAAGAACCCCACCCTTCAGCGCCTCTACAAGGAGGAGACGTTCGACAACGGCCACATGGTCGACGAGTACCTCGATTACGCCCGGGCGCTGAATCCCTTCATCCGGGACACGTTCCCCATCATCCATGACGCCCTCGACCGGGGCGCGAACATCCTTCTCGAAGGCGCACAGTCCACCATGCTGGACCTGGATTTCGGCACCTACCCGTACGTAACCAGCTCCAACAGCACCGCCGGCGGCGCCTGCACCGGCTCGGGCATCCCTCCGACCCGGATCGACAAGACCGTGGTGGTCTGCAAGGGGTACACGACGCGGGTCGGCTACGGCCCGTTCCCGACCGAGCTCCTCGACCACGTCGGCGATGCGATTCGCGAGCGAGGCAATGAATTCGGCACCGTGACGGGCCGCCCGCGCCGCGTGGGGTGGTTCGACGGGGCCGTGGCGAGGTACGCCGTGCGAGTGAACGGCGCCGCCTCATTGGCCCTGACCAAGCTGGACGTCCTCGACGAGATGCCCGAACTCCAGATCTGCGTCGGTTACGACTTCCGAGGCGCATTCCACGACCACCCCATGGCCAACATCTCGCACCTCAAACACTGCGAGCCGCGCTACGAGAAGCTGGCTGGCTGGGAGGAGCCGATCGGAGACTGCCGGGCCTGGGAGGATCTGCCGGCCAGCTGCCGCGCCTACGTGGAGCGAGTAGAGGAGCTTTGCCGTGTGCCGATCGACATGATCGGTGTCGGCCCGCGACGCGACCAGTTCGTGGTTCGGGGGCGCCCCTACTTCAGCTGATCCTCAGCGGACCTGCTGTCAGCTCGGTCCAGCCGGGAGAGCGGGCTTCACCTCAGCCGCCGAGCGAAGCTCCTGCAGCCGGACCCGCACCCGTCGTTGATTGCGACCGAGCCACGTGGCGCCCTGGACTCCTACCACCGCGATCTGCACAGCCGCCATTGCCGCCAGCGTCGATTCGATCGCGAATCCGCGGGACCGCAACCACATCGCTGAAACGCCGGCGGCCAGGCCCACGAGTGGCCGCCCGATGGGCGACCGAGGCAGATCCCTACGATCGGCCAGGACCAGCGCGGCGCCAAACCACAGCGGACCGCTCAGGAGCTGGTAGCCGGAAGACCATCCCGCCATCACGATCGGAACCATGACCCCGACCAGGAACGTCAGAACGACGAGCAGGCTCAATCGGCGCGAGTACCAGAGCCACGAGGTGCCGAGGGCGACGGCCAGCACCGACGTGGCAAACACCGGGCCTGCCACATTGCCCACGTACAGACGGACGGGGTCGATGGGCGCCTGGCCGCCGCTGAAGTACCCCAGCCAGAACCGAATGGGCTCTGCCATCGGCGTGGTGCTGCCGGGGTTGACATAGGCGCCGGTCGCGCCCCGAGAGGCGAGCCACACGAGAGCGTATGCCACGAGCCCCACCTGGAGGCGAGCTCCCGGCGTGTACCGATCGCGGGCCAGCTCCAACCCCACCGCGACCAGGGCAACCGCAACGACCCAAGCCGGCGAGGCCCCCGGCCCCACCAGCGCGACACCGACCAGCGCCGGCAGGAGAGGGACTGTAGTGAGGGGCTCATTGCGAAACCGCGACGCCGCATAGGCGCCAAGGGCGACTCCGACTCCGATGGCCAGCATCTCGACCGCCAGCAGCCGGAAGAACAGTATTCCCGCGACGATCGACGGGGTCAGGGCAAGGATCACCACAACGGAGGGATCGGCGCTGTCCGGGTCGATCGCGAGGTGCTTCAACGCCTGAAGGCCGCTCCGAACCATTGCCAATACCTTGCCCGCAGCCACGATAGCGATTCTAGTGGTGCCCGTCGGAAATTCGTACCCCCCGACGCCCTTGGTGAGGGCAGCGATCGCCTACCTGCGGCGGAGGTGCCGGCTGTAGCACACTTCGCAATCGTGAGCCAGCCGATCGACCGTCTCCGCGAACTTGGTTACGAGCTTCCGGCAGCGCCCGCCCCTATGGCGTCCTATGTGCCCACCCGCTTGGTCCCAATCGGCGATGGGCGCGGGCTGCTCTACGTCGCGGGGCAGGTGGCAATGAAGGGCGGCAAGCTCATTACCGGGCGGGTGCCGTCTGAGGTAAGCGTCGAGCAGGCCCATGAGGCTGCACAGTGTTGCGCTCTCAACATCCTTGCGCAGATCGAGGCAGCCGTCGGCCTCGACAGAGTTATCGAGATGGCTCAGCTCATCGGCTGGGTGCTGTCCGACGACGACTTCGGCGAACAGCCGCAGGTGATCAACGGCGCTTCCGACCTGCTGGTCGGCGTCCTCGGGGAGCCGGGCAAGCACGCGCGGGCGGCCGTTGGCACCAATTCTCTGCCGCGCAGTGTGACTGTCGAGATTGCGGCGACCGTGCACGTCCGCGTCCGCTAGGTCAGGCCTCCCAGACCCTCTTCATCACCAGACGAGCCAGCTTGTTCGGATCGTGATGAGACGGGATCCGGACGTTCACCACGTCCGCAGCGATGAATCGGACTTCGGGGCTCTCCTGCTGGATGACCTGGTAATCGAAGATGACCTGTGACTGGCCTCCAGTCGGCAGGTGGCTCAAGTTCGAGTTCACGATCGCGAAGTCGAACAGGTCCTCGCCAGTGTGCTCGAGCAGCACCCTCAGGTAGTCGCTGACGTTGTAATTGTCGGTCTCGCCATGTTGGGACGCCACGTTGCAGACGAAGACTTTCAGTGCAGGCGACTCCTTGATGGCGCGAACCATGCCAGGCACAAGCAGGTTGGGCAGGATCGAGGTGTAGAGCGAGCCTGGTCCGACAACGATCAGCTCGGCGTTCATGATCGCCAGCGCCGCCTCCGGGTTCAGCTCCGAGTCGTCAGGGCGCAAGAACACCCTGCTGATCGGCCCCTCCTGCATCGGGATCTTGGACTCGCCCTCGACCATGGCGCCATTGACGCTGGCCACCAGTGTGACGTCGTGCAAAGTGGACGGGATGATCGTGCCCCTCACGGCCAGGACGCGGCCCGACTCGCGAACGGCATGCTCGAAATTCCCGGTCACTTCGGCCATGGCCATGATGAAGAGATTGCCGAACGAGTGACCGCCCAGCGAGCCGTTCTCGAAGCGGTGGTTGAAGAGCTGCTTCACCAGCGGCTCGGCGTCGGCGAGGGCGACCAGGCACTGGCGGAAGTCGCCGGGCGGCAGGATGCGGTACTCCTCGCGCAACCGCCCGCTCGATCCGCCGTCGTCGGCGACGGTCACGATCGCAGCCAGGTTGGACGTGTACTCCTTGATCCCACGGAGCAGTGTGGACATCCCGGTACCACCCCCGATGGCGACGACTCGCGGTCCGCGGCTCCGGGTACGGAAGGAGTAGATGACTTCGGCAATGCTGCGGTCACCGCCGGGCAGGAAAGGCCCGAGGACGGAGCGTTGGAGCTGGACGATCGAGAAGGTCAGCAGGCCGATCCCGAACAGTGCGAAGACGAGACCTCGCAACCAGTACGGCTGGGGCTGCAGCGTGATGTAGTAGAAGACCCCGGGCAGCGTCAGGATCTTGTACGCGTCCTTCAGGAAGTACGCCACAGCCAGGTCGAGGATCAGGATGCTGACCGCGAGCAGCAGTATCCAGCGCTTGACTTCCAACCCAGGCCGAAGCCAGCGCAGCCAGTTGGTGCGAGAACGCATGCTTAGATCTGGTAGGACCCCTGGCAGGTGAACGCTGGGCGGCGAAGCGACGTTACTGACAGGATAATCAGTCGGTGCGTTCGCTGAGGCGCCTGCGGAGTGTGGTCCGGATCGTGGCCGTCGGCCTCGTCGTAACCGCTGTTGTTCAGGAGATCGCCAAGCCGGCGGCAGAACGAACGTGGCGTGGCCGGGTGCTGGACGTCGTGCCATACGACTTCACCGTGCCGACGTGGGAACGGATCCGGCAGGCGTATTGGAATCCCGACGACCCGCGGCTGTTCACGGACCGCGTGGTCGGCGTGGGCTGGGCGATCAATCTCCATCGGGCTCGTGTGCTGCTCTCCAGGCTGTTCAGCCAGTTGGCGGGTGATGGCGCTGAGGGGCGACCGATCCGGTTGCGCCGCGTGAAGTAACGGTAGCGTGGTCAGCCGCTCAGCCGCTTACCTGAGAACTCAGGCAAGATCGAGCCCTGGCTGCGACGCTGAAAGGCAGGCCTCAAACGAAGGCAGTCGTGGTGAGCAGGCTACTTATCCCCGGTTTGGGGAAGACCTGTGGAAAAGTCCGTTGGCGGTGGGCGGGGCGGCAGCAGGCAGTGCCGTGGCTAAAATGGATGACCGCCCGGCCGATGGGGAGTAGCCAAGTGGTAAGGCGCCTGACTCTGGATCAGGAGATCGAGGGTTCAAATCCTTCCTCCCCAGCCACTGTCATGTCTCAGGACATGGTGGACACCTGTTGCAAGACATTCTGCACAGGCCAGCACCCGCCCAGAGGCTGATAGTTGCGATCTGGGTCGAGGGTGAGCTGACCGAGCAGGGTGCCGTCCGTGGTCACGATGCGGACGTCGGCGCCGGCGACCAGGAGGAGGACCTTGCGGTTGCG
>Ga0070699_100000036_pt1 | contig 133816 bp, 127 predicted proteins | sample KBSK1503metaG_FD_65473 | JGI IMG/M metagenome (GOLD analysis project Ga0070699, IMG submission 65473) | Corn, switchgrass and miscanthus rhizosphere microbial communities from Kellogg Biological Station, Michigan, USA - KBS K1-50-3 metaG | ecosystem: Host-associated > Plants > Roots >... | reverse complement strand
TTTGTATTCGTCTTTGTGAATATGCGAACCCTTGATAGCACAAGAAGATAACGGCTCAGGCGCAAAGGCGCAAAGGCGCAAAGGCGCAAAGGCGCAAAGGCGCAAAGGCGCAAGGTCGTTCCCCCAACCCCCAGCTCCCAACCCCACCCTGCCCTGCAACGTTTTCGCGACTCGCCCTGTCTATATCTCTGACTCCGTCTACTAAATGAGGCGCCGTGCCCTTCCACCTGGGTGAATTCGAGCAGCTCGTCCTCCTCTCGCTCCTCAGGCTGGGAAGGGAGGGCTATGGAGTCACCGTCCGCGCCGAGCTGCTGAACCATGCCCGCCGGGACGTGAGCCTTGGGACGGTCTACAAGACGCTTCTCCGGCTCGAAGACAAGGGATTGGTGCTCGCCCATGTGGGCGAACCCACCCCCGCCCGGGGAGGACGCCGGAAGAAGCACTACGTCGTGACCGCCCGCGGCAGGAGCGCCCTCCAGCGAAGCATGGCGTCCCTGCGGGGGCTTTCCCGGGGACTCGACCCCGTCTGGGGCGCCTCATGAGCCCGCTTCGGTGGCTCGGGTGGGTCATTCCCCGCGCGGAGCGTGAATTCATCCTCGGCGACCTCGAGGAGCTCTATGGAGACCGGCCCTGGCGCCTCGGTTGTGAAATCGTACGCACCGGCAGCCTGCTCCGCGTCAGCAGACAGGCGTCCCTCTCCCCTCTCACCTCCCACCTCTCACCTCTCACCCGCAGACGGTCTCTCATGTCGACGCTCTCGCACGACGTCCGTTTTGCCCTCCGCCAGCTGGCGCGACGCCCCGGCTTTTCGCTCCTCGCGGTCGTGACCCTCGCCCTCGGAATCGGTGCCACCACCGCGATCTACTCGGTCGTGAGTCCGGTGCTCTTCCGGCCGCTTCCATATCCCGGCGCCGAACGGATCATGACACTCTGGGAGCGCGGGAAGGACGACAGTGAGAGCAATACCGGCTATGCCACGTTCCTCGATATCGAGAGCATGTCCGCCTCGTTCGAGTCGATCGCGGCGATGAGCTCGTGGCAGCCCACGCTGCAGGGGAACGGAGATCCGGAGCGTCTCTCCGGCCAGCGAGTGACGCGTGGATTCCTTTCGGTTCTCGGGGTGCGTCCCGCCCTGGGACGCGATTTCAGCGCGGAGGAAAACATCCGGGGCAAGCACTTCGTCGTGATACTCTCCCATGGCCTCTGGCAGCGCCGCTTCGGGGCCGATCCATCGGTCCTCGGCCGGCAGGTCACCTTCAACGGAATCGCGTACACCGTCGTGGGCGTGCTGCCGAAAACGTTCGAGACCCTCCTTTCCCCGGGAGCGCAGATCTGGGCACCCCTGGCCTACGAACCGTCGCTTGCCTGGGCCTGCCGGACCTGCCGGCACCTGCGAGCCATCGGGCGGCTCAAGGAGGGTGTGACTCCCGCGTCCGCCGGCCGCGAGCTCGATCTCATCTCGGGGCGGCTCGTCTCCGAGCACCCGACCGACTACTCCGTGGCCGGGATGCACCTCGTTCCGCTTCAGGACCGGCTCACACGCGACGTGCGCCCGGCGCTCCTCGCAGTGCTCGGGGCCGTCGCCCTGGTACTGCTGATCGCCTGTGCCAACGTGTCGGCACTGCTGCTGGGGCGGGCAATCCAGCGGGAAGGTGAATTCGCGATCCGGGGCGCCCTCGGCGCAGGCAAAGGGCGGGTTATGCGACTGCTCCTCACCGAGAGTGTGCTCCTCTCCCTGCTCGGCGGCGCGGCCGGCACGGCGCTCGCCTACTGGGGCGTCAAGGGACTCTCGGCGCTCGCGCCCGCGGGCCTCCCCAGGCTTTCGGCAATCGGCATCGACGGCGGGGTGCTGCTGTTCACCGCCGCGCTCTCGGTCGCCAGTGGCATCGCCTTCGGACTGGTGCCCGCCTTCGCGACCGCGCGGCCCGACCTGTTCGCGGCGCTGCGGCCCGGCGGCCGAGCCACCGGGCTCCGCTCCCGTCGCCTCGCGCGGGCGACGCTGGTGACCGGCGAGATCGCGCTCGCCCTCATGCTGCTCTTCGGCGCGGGGCTCCTCATGCGGAGCCTCCATCGCCTGCTGGCAGTCGATCCGGGATTCGATCCCGCCGGGCTCCTGACGATGGAGGTGCAGACGGCCGGCCCACGCTACCAGGAGGACGACGCGGTCCGGGGTTTCTTCGATCGCGCGAGTGAGGCCGTCAAGCAGATTCCCGGAGTGACCGCCGCCGGGTGGACCAGCATGCTGCCGCTCGGAGGGAACTTCGACCGGTATGGCGTGCGGATCGAAGGCGTGGTCCTCGCCAATCCGGCCAACGCGCCGTCGGCGGATCGATACGCCGTCACTCCGGGATACCTCGAGGCGATGCGTATTCCGCTGCAGCGCGGACGCACCATCACCGCCGCCGACGGGACCGCGGCTCCGAAGATCGTCCTCATCAACCAGACCTTTGCCGCGGTGGCCTGGCCGAACTCCGATCCGATCGGCGCCAAGCTGCAAGTCGGCGGGCCCGACCGGCCATGGTGGACCGTGGTAGGAATCATGGGCGATGTCCGGCACACCGGCCTGGACGAGACCCAGGCCCCTCAGATCTACCTCCCGGAGGCGCAGTGGTTCTCGGCCGACGACGCGATGGTGCTCACGGCGCGAACCGGCGGCGATCCGGTTCAGCTCGCCGGCGCCATCCGCGCCGCAATCCGCTCGGTGGATCCCACCCTGCCGATTCTTCAGGTGGCCACGATGGAGGAGGTGGTCTCCGCCACGGCTCAGCAGCGGCGGTTCGCGTTCATCCTCTTCGAAGTCTTTGCGGTCGTCGCGCTTCTGCTCGCGGCCGCCGGGATCTATGGCGTACTCTCGGGGAGCGTCACCGAGCGCACGCGAGAGCTGGGCATTCGCTCCGCGCTCGGCGCTTCGCGCAACGGGATCCTCGCGCTCGTGGTGCGGCAGGGTCTCACCCTCACGCTCGTGGGACTCTCGGTGGGTGCGCTGGGCTCACTGCTGCTTTCGCGATTCCTTCAGCGCCTCCTCTTCGGCGTCGGCTCGACTGACCCGCTGACGTTTGTCGGGGTCGTGGCGGTGCTGATGGCGGTCGCCCTGGTCGCGTGCTGGGCTCCGGCGTGGCGCGCGACGCGGGTGAGTCCGCTGGAAGCGATACGAGGGGAGTAGTGGTGAGCGGTGAGCGGTGAGCGGTGAGCGGGAAAAGGTGCGTCCTTGCGTCGTTGCGCCTTAGCGCCCTTGCGTCCCCCACACCCCGAAACTCGCCGCCGCTTTCCGCCCCCGCTTCACCTCGTACATCCGCTCATCCGCCACCGCCAGCGCGGCGTCGGGAGACGGCGGAGCGGAGAGGAAGGTCGTCACCCCGATACTGCAGGTGACCGGCCAGCCTCCCCGTGCCATCGCCGCATCGAGCAGGGCCTGGAGTTTCCGCACCGCAATCTCCGCCTGGGCGGAATCGGTGTCGGGCATGAGCACCGCGAATTCATCGCCGCCGAGCCGGGCGACGACGTCGATGCGCCGGGTGGCGGCGCGAAGCGTCCCGGCCACCGCGCGCAGCACATCGTCCCCTGCGTTGTGGCCGAGCCGGTCGTTGACCTGCTTGAAGTCGTCGAGATCCACGTAGGCGAGCGTCCAGGAGCCTGCCCGGCGCATCGAGAGGTCGACGGCGCTGGTGAGCGCCCCGAAAAATGCCCGGCGATTCGCCACCCCGGTGAGTCCATCCTCCCGGGCCAGGCTCCTGAGATAGTCGGCCTGTCGGCCCACATACGACACCAGCAGGGCCACGCCGGAGAAAAACAGCATCTCGACGGCGGCGTTCCAGACGATGAGCCCGGGCACGGCGCGGACCGGTCGCCCGGTCACATCGACCAGTGTCCAGAGCACGGTCGTGAGCGCCGCGGTGATGATCCCGTCGCGCCGTCCGCAAATCCACGCGACGATGGCGATCGGCGGGAGATAGAAGAAGTCGACCTGCAGGTCGATCCCGGAGAGGTGATCGATCCAGGCGACCAGCGAGAGGATCAGCCAGCAGATTCCGAGAATCAGCCAGGACGGCAACCGCCGCAGGCTGAACTCGATGTTCCGGAGCCGGAGCATGCGGTGGTCGCGCTGGTGCGGCGTCAGACGCCGAGGAGGCGGCGGATGTCGTTCGAGAACGCCAGAATCGTCAGCATGCCGATGAGCACCAGCCCCACGACGGTCAGGCGCTCCCGGAGCTTCACCGAGAGAGGACGGCGGAGCACCGCCTCGCCCAGCAGGAAGAGCACCTGCCCTCCGTCGAGCACCGGAATCGGCAGGAGGTTGAGCACCGCAAGGTTGATCGAGATGAGCGCCATGAAGCCGAGGAAGACGCTGACCCCGAGTTGCGCCGCTTGTCCAGCGGCCATGCCGATCGAAATGGGCCCTCCCACTTCCCGGGTGGACACCCGTCCACTGAACATTCCCCGCACCACCCGCACGATCTGCGTGGAGCCGGCCACCGTCTGTTTCGCCCCCGACACCACCGCCTCGCCGAAGGTGGCGGGTTCATGCCGCAACGGCGTGGCAAAGCCGATCCGGAGCTTGCCGACCCGCCGCGCTCCCGCGCTGTCCTTCACCGTCTCCGCGATGGTGTGAGCCATGAGCTCGATCCGGCCCTCCGGACGCCCGACGGTGAGGCGGACATCCTGGTCGGGGTGGCGCTCGATCAGGTCGACCGCGTCCTCCCGCTGACTCACCGGCTCTCCCTCGATCGCCACGAGCGTGTCGCCCAGTCGCAGGCCGGCCTTCGCGCCCGGTTGACCGGGGACCACCTGGCCGATGACGGGGATGATGAAGGGAAACACCGCGTCCTGGGCACGGAGCCTGGCTTCGAGCGCGTCGCGGTGAATTCGGATCGTGACCGGTGGCTTCCCCTCGACTTCGACCGCGAAAGAATCGGCGGGCGTGGTCAGAAAACCGTCCTGAATGTCCTGCCAGGAAGTGACCGGCTTGCCGGCGACGCGCGTGATGCGATCCCCCGCCTGGAGCCGGGTGATCTCTTCGGCGCCCGGCGGCAGCGACGCGGGGTAGACGCGTCCGACGACGGTGGTCGGAATGACGGTGACGCCGTTGGCATAGGTGAGTCCGCTGAAGAGGAGCCATGCGAAGAGCGCATTCATGGTGACACCCGCCAGCATCACCACCATGCGCACCCAGATCGGCTTCGCCTCCATGACGCGATCGGGGGGAACCTCCACACCCGCCGGCCCTCCCTCCAGCACGGCGCCGGGATCCTCCTCCCGGCTGGCCATCTTCACATAGCCGCCGAGGGGCAGCCACGAGATCACATATTCGGTTTCGCCCCGATGGAATGACAACGCCTTGATGGGCGGTCCCATCCCGATGGAAAAGCGGTGGACGTAGATGCCGGCGGCCTTCGCGGCCAGGAAGTGACCCAGCTCGTGCACGAAGACCAGCACCCCGAGGACCACCACGAACGAAAGAATGCCCAGTCCGATCGGGCTCATCCCAGAAGCCTTTCTGCCTCGGTTCGTGCTCCGGCATCCGCCGCCCGCACCGCCTCGATGGAGGAGGCGGGCACCGAGGTATGCCGGCTCAGCGTGCCTTCAATCACTTCGGAGATCCGTCTGAATGCAATCCGGCCCGCCAGGAACGCGCCGACCGCGACTTCGTTGGCGGCGTTGAACGCCGCCGGGGCGGTGCCCCCGGCGCGCCCGGCTTCGACACCGGCGTGGAACGCGCGGAACACGTCGCCCCGCAGCGGCTCGAACGTCAGCGGGCCCGAGGCCACCGGATCGAAGGGGCGTACCCCGCTGTCGCTCAATCGCTCCGGGTGGGTCAGTGCGTAGAGGATCGGAAGCTCCATCGAGGGAAAGCCGAATTGGCCCAGCACGCTTCCATCGGCGAATTCGACGAAGGCGTGCACGATGCTCTGCGGATGGACTACCACGTCGATCCGGTCGTACTCCAGCCCGAAGAGGTGATGCGCCTCGATGACTTCCATGGCCTTGTTGGCGAGCGTGGCGCTGTCCACGGTGATCTTGCTGCCCATCCGCCAGGTGGGGTGATTGAGCGCTTCGGCCACGGTCGCCGCACCGACGCGGTCGGCCTCCCACTCCCGGAAGGGGCCACCACTCGCGGTGAGGATGAGGCGGCGCAGGGCACCTTCCCGCCCGGCCACGCATTGCAGCACGCCGCTGTGCTCGGAGTCGACCGGCACCAGCTCACCCCCGCCCTCGACCGCGGCCGCCCGCACCAGATCGCCGGCGACGACCAGCGATTCCTTGTTGGCGAGCGCCACCCGTTTGCCGGCGCGGAGTGCCGCCAGGGTCGCCTCGAGTCCGGCGAAGCCGACCACCGCGTTGACCACGATGTCGACATCGGGACGGAGCACCGCTTCGATGAGGCACGCAGGTCCGGCATCGCTCACCAGGCCGGCAAAGGGCGGTCGCCACGCGGCGACCTGTTCCGCGAGCAGGCTTGCGTTGCTTCCGGCGGTGATCGCGGCCAGCCGAAACCGGTCGCGGTGCCGCCGCAGCACGTTGAGCGTGCTCGTCCCGATCGACCCGGTGGAGCCAAGCACCGCGATCCCCTGCATGGCTCAGAGAACTCCGAAGGCCCGATAGAGCAGCGCGGTGACCGGCAGCACGAAGTACAGCGAGTCGAGCCGATCGAGCACTCCGCCGTGACCCGGGATGAGCCCGCTCGAATCCTTGACTCCCGCGGCGCGCTTGAGGAGCGACTCCGCGAGATCGCCGGCCTGGGCGGCCACGGCGATCACCAACCCCATCCCCGCGGCCAGCAGGAGCGGGAAGCCGCGGCCGACCGGTGCCAGGGCGAGCGGCACGAAGAGCAGCGCCGTCACCACCCCGCCCAGGAGTCCGGCCACCGCGCCTGCCCGTGTCTTCCCGGGACTCACCGTGGGCATGAGCTTGGGCCCGCCGATCATCTTGCCTCCCCACATCGCGAAACTGTCGCACAGCCAGGTCACCGCGAGCGGGAAGAACACCAGCCAGGTGGCCGCCCACGATTTCCCGGGACCGCCCGCGTAGCGGATGATCAGCAGCGCCGACGGGAGCACCCCGCAATAGAGGGGAGCGAAGAGCGTCACCGCCGCCGCGGAAAGCGGCTGTTCGCCCGGCGCGCGTCTCCACAGAACCGCGGTGAGCACGACGACCGGAATGAGCGCTCCGGCCAGCGGCCATTGCACGAAAAGCCAGAGCGGAATGTCCGCGAGCGCACGCGCACCGGCGGAGTCGGCCGCCGCCGGCTGCACCAGCACGTCGACGGTGCGCGCGCCGGAGAGCAACCAGGTGGCGAACGGCGCGAGCGCGGCGAGGACCATCCCGAGCCCGCGAAGCGGGTGGACCCCGGTCTTCTCGGCCAGGCCGAAGAGCTCCCGGGTCGCGAGCACGGCGGCCACCATGACGAGGATGGCGAGCGGAAGGCCCCCGACCCAGACGATGACGAGGGCGAGCGGAATCGCCACGACGGCGACGAGCACGCGGGTCAGCAGATTGCTCACGGGCGGGCGGGGACGCGTCCGAACCGGCGGTCGCGCCGCTGAAAATCGAGAATGGCCTCGAAGAGATGGACCCGGGTGAAGTCGGGCCAGAGCACCGGCGTCACGTGGAATTCGGCGTAGGCCACTTGCCACAGGAGAAAATTCGAGAGGCGGTGCTCGCCCGACGTCCGGATCAGCAGGTCGGGGTCGGGCCATGCCGCAGTGTAGAGCCGGGCGGCGAGCGCCGATTCGTCCACCTGCTCCGGATCGATCCGCCCCGCGCGCACATCCTCGGCGAGGAGGCGCGCCGCCCGGGCGATCTCCGCGCGGGATCCGTAGGAGAGGCAGATATTGAGGGCCAGCGCGGTGCCGGCGGCGGTTTCGGATTCGATCGTGTCGACCGCCGCACGCGCCGCCGGCGTCAGCCGGTCGAGCTCGCCGAGCATCCGCACCCGGGCGCCGCGTTCCTTCAGCTCGGCCCCCTCACTGACGACGTACTCCTGCAGCAGGGTCATCAGCGCTTCGATTTCCTCGGGCGGCCGTTGCCAGTTCTCCTGACTGAAGGCGAAGAGGGTGAGCACCTCGACGCCCGCCTCCACGCACCCTTCGATGCATTCGCGGACGGCGCTCATCCCCGCCTGGTGGCCCGCCGAGCGCGGCAGGTCGCGGCGAGCCGCCCAGCGGCCATTCCCGTCCATGATCACGGCGATGTGCACAGGGACCCCGCCCTGCACCCGGATGGTACCCAGGAGCTGCTCGGCGGATGCCGTCACACCTCCATGATCTCCGCTTCTTTGGTATGGATGACGGCGTCGATCTGCTTGATATGCTCATCGTGGATCTTCTGGATTTCCTTCTCCGCGCGGGTCTTCTCGTCCTCGGAGACGTGCTCGACCTTCTTGATCTTCTGGATCCCGTCGCTGCGGCCGTGGCGGACCGCGACCCGGCCCTCCTCGGCGAGCTTGTGCACCACCTTGACGAGCTCCTTGCGCCGCTCTTCGGAGAGCGCCGGAAGCGGAATCCGGATCAGGTTGCCCTGCGTGGCGGGGTTGAGCCCGAGATCGGAATCCCGGATGGCCTTCTCGATCGCCTGGGTCAGGCCCTTGTCGAAGGGCTGCACCGTGAGCATGCGCGGCTCGGGCACGGCGACCATCCCCACCTGATTCAGGGGGACGTGGCTGCCATAGGCCTCGACGCGGATCGTGTCGAGCAGCGCGGTGGAGGCCTTGTTGCTCCGGAGGCCCGAGAGCTCCCGCTTGGTGCTCTCGACCGCCTTGTGCATGTGCTCGCGGACGTGCTTGACGATTTCGGGAATCGAGGCGGCTGGGCTCATCGCACGATCGTCCCCACCCGGTCACCCGCGAGCACGCGCCCGATGGCGCCCGGCTGATTGATGTTGAAGACCACGATAGGCAGGCCGTTTTCCTTGCAGAGTCCGAATGCGTTCGCATCCATGACGGCGTACCCGTTGACGATGGCGTCCTGAAACGAAAGCTCGGGAATGAACTTCGCGGCGGCATCCTTTTTCGGGTCGCCGGTGTAGATCCCGTCCACGCCGGTCGCCTTGAGGATGACTTCCGCTTCGATCTCGAGGGCCCGCAGCACCGCCGCCGTATCGGTGGAGAAGAAGGGGTTGCCGGTGCCGCCCGCGAAGATCACCAGCCGGCCTTTCTCGAGATGCCGCACCGCGCGCCGCCGGATATACGGCTCGGCGAGCGACTCCATCCGGATCGCGGTCAACACGCGAGTCTGAACCCCGTTGCGCTCCAGCACATCCTGGAGCGCGAGGGCGTTGATGACCGTGGCCAGCATTCCCATGTAGTCGGCGGAGACCCGGTCGATTCCTTCGGAGCTGGCGGCGGTGCCGCGCACGATATTCCCGCCGCCCACCACCAGCCCGAGCTGGAGCCCGCCCTGCGCATGCACATCCTTGATCTGTCCGGCGAGCGACTCCACCACGCTGTAGTCCACGCCGGCGCCCCGGGGGCCCGCCAGCGCCTCCCCGGAGACCTTCAGCAGCGCTCGCTTGTAGGCGAGACCCACTCAGGCCTCGCCCACCTTGAAGCGGGCAAAGCGCCGCACCGTCACCGGCCCTCCGAGCCCTTTGGCGGCCTCGGAGACCAGGTCGCTCACCTTTTTGGTTTCATCCTTCACGAAGGGCTGGCTCAACAGCGTCCGCTCCGCCAGAAACTTGCGAATCTTCCCCTCCACGATCTTGGGGCGGATGTTCTCCGGCTTCCCCTCGCTGGCGACCTGCTCTTCGGCGATCCGCCGCTCGCGCTCGATGTGCTCGGCCGGGATGTCGGCATCACTCACCCCGACCGGGTCGGCCGAGGCGATGTGCAGCGCCAGGTCGCGCGCGAGGGCGACGAGGCGCTCCCCCGCCGGCCCTTCGACGTCGATCAGGACGCCGACCTGGCCATTGTGGTGGAGGTAGCTCTGAACCGTTCCCGCCGACTGCTGGAACCGGGCGACCCGCTTCACGGCCATCGCCTCCCCGGTCTTGCCGGAAACCTGCTTCACGATCTCGGCTACCGTGGCGCCGCGAAAGCCCAATCCATCCAGTACGGGACCGCCGTGGATCCCCACCGGTGCCTCGCGCTCCGCCAGCACCGCCAGCTCCTTCGCCAGGACGATGAAGTCGTCGGTGCGGGCGACGAAGTCGGTCTCGCAGTTGAGCTCCAGCATGGTGACATCGGCGCCGGCCCGGTGGGAGGCGATCACCACCAGTCCCTGCGACGCGGAACGGCCGCTGCGCTTTTCGGCCTTGGCGGCCCCCCGTTTGCGCAGGATTTCGACGGCCAGGTCCATGTCCCCGCCGGCCTCCTCGAGCGCCGCCTTGCAATCCATCATGCCGGCCCCGGTGCGCGCGCGGAGTTCGGAGATGTCTTTCGGAGAAACTGCTTTGGTTGTCATGTCCCTAATTCCTTGTGGTTTGCCTTCAGCCTTCAGCCCTCAGCCTTCAGTCGCTGATGGCTGACGGCTCATGACTGCTGTTTACAAAACCGCCGCGCCTTAACGGAGAACCGAGGCGCGGCGGCATGGAGCTCGGGACCCGCCCGACTTCAGGCGCTCGCGTCGCCCGCCGCGGCAGGGGCGGGCTCACCCGCGCCGCCTTCATGCTTGAGGCGCGCGGCGATCGCTTCGGGCTTCGGACGCCGCTTGCGCGCGCCGGTCCGCCGCCGCCGCCGCTCGGCCTCGGGATCGCCCTCGCTCCCGCCGTCGGTGCTGTAGGTCTCGGCGTCGTCGTGATCCGCCGACTCGCGCACCGGCACCTGCGAGCGGGATTCCACGATCACGTCGCACAGCGCCTTGGTGATCAGCGACACCGACCGGATCGCGTCATCGTTGCCCGGAATCGGCACGGTGATCACGTCGGGATCGGCATTGGTATCCACGATGGCGACCACCGGGATGCCGAGCTTGTTGGCCTCCTGGATCGCGATCTTTTCCTTCTTCGCGTCGACGATGAAGAGCGCGCCGGGAAGCCGGCTCATCGTCTTCAGACCCTCGAGGTTGCGGGAGAGCTTGACCCGCTCGCGCTCGAAGAGAAGCTTTTCCTTCTTGGTGTAATTGTCGAAATCGCCCTCGGTGCTCCCCTGCTCCAGCTCGCGAAGCCGGCGGATCTGCTTCTTGATGGTCGCGAAGTTGGTCAGCGTGCCGCCCAGCCAGCGCTCGGTGACGTACTGGCAGGAGGCGGACTGCGCATCGCCCTGCACCAGCGCCTTGAGCTGCTTCTTGGTGCACACGAAGAGGACGTTGTCGCCCTTGAGCACCACATTGCGCAGCAGCTCCTGCGCCTTGTGGATCTGCCCCAGTGTCTTCTGGAGGTCGATGATGTAGATCCCGGAGCGCTCGGCAAAGATGAACCGGCGCATCTTGGGATTCCAGCGCCGGGTCTGATGCCCGAAATGAACGCCCGCCTCGAGGAGGTCCTGCACCTGGGGTTGTGCCATGCGACAGTAGTTGTTCCTTCCGAGTTTGATGCCTAGTTAGTTGCCGTCAACCATCAGCCATCAGCCATCAGCGACTGAAGGCTGAGGGCTGAAGGCTATCTCTTACTGAACTGGAACCGCTTCCGCGCACCCGGGCGGCCCGGCTTCTTCCGCTCCACTGCGCGCGAGTCCCGGGTCAGGAGGCCACCGGTCCGGAGCTTCGGGCGGTGCAGCGCATCGGCAAGCACCAGCGTGCGTGCAATGGCCATGCGCATCGCCCCGGCCTGCCCCGACATGCCGCCGCCGTCCACGTGCGCCTTCACATCGAATGCGCCCAGGGTGTCGGTCGCCGTAAAGGGCTGCTGGATGTGCTGCACCAGCGAGGGACGGGGGAAATAATCACCGAGGGTGCGTCCGTTGATTTCCCACTTGCCGGTGCCCGGAGTCAGGTAGACCCGCGCCACACTGGTCTTGCGCCGTCCCACCGCGTGCCACCGGAACTGATCGTCGCTCATGCATTCACCTTGACGGCGTAGGGCTTCGGCTGCTGCGCTTCATGCGGATGCACGCTCCCGGCATAGACCTTGAGCTTGAGCCGGAGCCGCTGCTTCGAGAGTGAATTCTTCGGTAGCATTCCGAAGACCGCCTTCTCGATCACCTGCTCCGGATCCGACGCCAGCAGATTCTTGACCGGGGTGAAGCTCTCGTGCCCCATGTACCCGGAATGGGAAAAGTATTTCTTCTGTTCCAGCTTCTTGCCGGTCAGCTTCACCTTCGAGGCATTCAGGATCACCACGAAGTCCCCCCCGTCCATATGGGGCGTAAACGTGGGCTTGTGCTTGCCCCGGATGAGCTGGGCGACGGCACTGGCCAGCCGGCCGAGGGGAACCCCGGTCGCGTCAACCACGTGCCAATCGTGCCGGATCTGGTCCGGCGTCGAGGTGTACGTCTTCATGATCCTGTCTGCGTCCGGTCGTAAAGGTTCCGACAAAGCTTCGCAACATAACCGTTCCCAAGGGGTTAGGTCAAGAGCGGGCGGGTTGGCGCGGTCTCGTCCATCCAGGGGGTAAATCGTTCCCCGGCTTCCCCGGGACCAAGCGAGTGGCGCGCGCTAGATCGAGCGGAAGGTGACCAGCACCGCCCCTTTCTCCACGGTCTCGCCGGGACTCGCGGAGATGGTTTCCACAATCCCGGGGCCAGCCGCCCGGAGATCGTTCTCCATTTTCATGGCTTCCAGCGTCACCAGGCTCGCACCGGTTGCGACTTCCTGACCCGCCTCGATGTGCACCTTCGTCACCAGCCCCGGCATGGGAGCCTTGAGGTGGGCGGCTCCGGGAGCGGCGGCGCCGGCTCCAACCAGGCTTCGGATGTGCGCCGTTCGTTCATCGAGGACCTCGACCTCGAATCGCTCGCCGCCCTCGGACACCTCCCAGACGGAGCCGTCGACGGGATGCATGGCGAGTACCCACGAGCCGTGATCCAGCAGGAGAAGGCGCATCGGTGTATCCGGAACCACCCGCAGCTCGGCGTCGTGTGGGGTCCCGTCCACCGTCACCGCCCCGCCGTCGATCTCGACTTGGAACACGTCGTCACCGACGGTCACCCGGTATTTCATAGCGCCTCCAGGCGGGCGACGGTTTCGACGTGTGCAGTCTGGGGAAACAGGTCGAACGCGCGGAGGTCCCGCACGCGATAGCATGTCCTGAGGCGCGCAATGTCGCGGGCCAGCGTCGCGGGGTCACAGGAGACGTAGATGAGGGTGTTGGGAGCTGGGGATTGGGAGTTGGAGAACCGCGTCGTGAGCCAGCCGGTGACTTCGTCTCCCAGGCCGGCGCGCGGCGGGTTCACGAGAATCGCATCGGGCGCCTTGAGGCGCGGGATCACGTCTTCGACCCTGCCGGCGTGACGTATGACGCTCCCGTCGACCAGTCCGCGCGTTTCCGCCAGCGACACCGCGCGCCGGTCCAGCTCGACGCTTTCCACCGTGGCGCCGGCGGCCGCGAGGGCGAGCGTGGTTTCACCGATGCCGGCGTAGAGATCCCAGACATGCCTCCCGGCAATGTTTCCGAGCGAGGCCACGGCGTACTCGCGCACCCGGTCTCCCATCCCGGGATGCACCTGCTCGAACACCATCGCGGGATAGGCCTCCCGGGCGCCGAACACGGTGCGGGGTGCGCCGCCCTCGGGCTGCCACCAGAGCACCGCGGTCACGCCCGTCTTGGCGAGACTCTCTCCCATCTCGCGCGCCCCGAGCCAGACCTCCGCACCCTTCACGCGAAGGATGACGTGCGCCCCGCCATCCCGGTCGACCCGCAGCACCACCTGAGTCGTGTTGCGAGGGAGCAGCCGCCGGTTGGCCCGGAGGGCGGTCCAGAGCCGGTTGATCTCGGGTCTGGCGATGGGGCAGCGCCGGAGATCGAAGATCTGGTCGGGCCGGCCCACTTTGTGATAGCCGATCAGCGGACCGCGCACGGCGAGCGAGATTTTCGTGCGATACTCCCATTCGCGATCGCTCGCCTCCAGCGGCGGCTCCGCCGCGTCGAGCCGGCCGATCCGCTGCAGCGCGTCGGCAACCAGCCGCCGCCGCGCGGCCCGCTGGGCATCGGCGTGGAGGTGCTGCAGCTGGCACCCGCCACAATCATCCTTGTCGTAGTGCTGACAGGGAGGCACAACCCGGTCGGGCGACGGCTCCACCAGGCGCTCGATCCGCGCCCGGGCGAATCGCTTGGCGAGCGTGAGCACGGTCACCTCCGCCAGATCACCGGGCGCGGTCCGGGATACGAAGACGGTGCGCCCGTCGCCGAGCGTGCCGACCCCGTCGCCCCCCGCGGCGATCGAGCGGATCCGCACCGCTTCGCTCACCGGAGTCCTTCGCGCCGGCCCGCCCGGCTCCATTCGCTCGATGCGTCCTGGGCCCGGGGCACCGCCGGCTTCCTGCCGTGGCGGCGTTCCTCTTCCGCCAGCGCCGCGGCGACCGCCATCCGTCGTGCGCGCGATCCGTCGGGACGCGGCGACTGCAGATCGTCCCGCCGCTCGAGGAACTGGATGTCCACCGCACCGCGCTGAAACTCCGCATCGGCGAGCAGCCGCTGCTGGAAGCCCTGGTTGGTCGCGACCCCGACGATCACGAGCTCGCCCACGGCGCGCTGCATGCGCCGGATCGCGGCCGGACGATCTTCGGCATGCACCACGACCTTGGCGAGCAGCGAGTCGTAGTGGAGTGTGATCTCGTCGCCGGTCTCGACCCCGCCGTCCCAGCGCACTTGCGGTCCGGACGGTGCCCGGAGGTAGCGCACCTTCCCGGTCGAGGGCAGAAATCCGTTGGCAGGGTCTTCGCTGGTGATGCGGCACTCGATGGAATGTCCCCTCGGCGCCATCGGCCACTCGGACACGGACATCGGGCGGCCGGCGGCGATCCGCAGCTGCTCGCGAACCAGGTCGATCCCGTAGGCGAACTCGGTCACCGGGTGCTCGACCTGGATACGGGTGTTCATTTCCAGAAAGTAGAATGAGCCGTCGGCGGCGAGGAGGAATTCGCAGGTGCCCGCGCCGCGATACCCCACCGCCGCAGCGGCCGCGACGGCGGCCTGACCCATCACGCGCCGGAGCTGGGGCGAGACGGCCATGGACGGCGCCTCTTCGAGCAGCTTCTGATGGCGGCGCTGGATCGAGCACTCCCGCTCGCCCAGGTGCACCGTTTTGGCGAAATCCGCCAGGATCTGAATCTCGATGTGGCGGGGACGCACGAGGAACTTCTCGAGATAGACCCGCGCGTCGCCGAAGGATTTTTCCGCCTCCGACCCCGCGGTGGCCAGCGCCCGGTCGAGCTCGGCGGGACGCGAGACCACGCGCATGCCCTTCCCCCCGCCTCCGGCGGACGCTTTCACCATCACGGGGTACCCCAGGGACTCGGCCAGGGCATGCGCCTCGGCGGGATCGGTGAGCGCCGAGTCCCCTCCCGGCACGACCGGCACCCCGGCGGCGGTCATCCGGCGGCGCGCCTCGGTCTTGTCTCCCATCGCGCGAATCGCGGTCGACGGCGGGCCGATGAAGACGAGACCGGCCTGCTCCACCGCTTCGGCAAACGCCGCGCGCTCGGAGAGAAAACCGTAGCCGGGGTGCACGGCGCGGGCGCCCGACGCCGCCGCGGCGGCGAGCAGCGCGTCGATCTTGAGATAGCTCTCGGTGGGACGGGCGGGGCCGATCCGGTAGGCCGCGTCGGCGGCGCGAACATGCGGACTGGTGCGGTCGGCGTCGGAATACACCGCGACGGCCTCGAGTCCCTCTTCGTGACAGGCGCGGATGATGCGGAGGGCGATTTCGCCACGGTTCGCGATGAGGACGCGGGTGAAGGCGGGCATCAGGAGGGGCGCAAAGGCGCACAGACGCAAAGGCGCAATGAAACGTCGGTACGTCCTTGCGCCCTTGCGCCGTTCCGCCGTTGCGCCCTACAGCGGAACATTCCCATGCTTCTTCTTCGGATTCACATCGCGTTTCGTCGCGAGCATCCGCAGCGCGTCGATCAGCCGGGGGCGGGTATCGCGCGGATCGATGACGTCGTCGATGAATCCCCGCGCCGCGGCCTTGTAGGGGTTCGCGAAGGTGCGGGTGTATTCGTCGATGCGTTGTTGCATCAGCGCCGCGGGATCTTCGGCCGAGGCGATCTCGTCGCGAAAGAGAATCTCCGCCGCGCCTCGGGGACCCATGACGGCAATCTCCGCGGTCGGCCATGCCAGATTCATATCGCCCCGGATGTGCTTCGAGCTCATGACGTCATAGGCGCCGCCATACGCTTTGCGGGTGATGACGGTAAGCTTGGGCACCGTCGCCTCGCAGTACGCGTACAACAGCTTCGCGCCGTGGCGGATGATGCCGCCGTGTTCCTGCGCCGTCCCCGGGAGGAATCCGGGCACGTCCACGAACGTCACCAGCGGGATGCCGAACGCGTCGCAGAACCGGATGAACCGGGCCGCCTTCACCGACGCGTTGATGTCCAGCACGCCGGCGAGCACCGCGGGCTGGTTCGCCACGATGCCGACCGGCATCCCGCCGAGCCGGGAGAATCCCACCACGATGTTCTGGGCATAACCGCCCTGGATCTCGAAGAAATGACCGTCGTCCACCACCGGCCGGATGACCTCGTGCATGTCGTACGGGGTGGCCGGCGCGTCCGGGATCACTGTCAGCAGCGAAGCCTCCCGGCGGTCGTCGGGATCGCCGCCCGTGCGCACCGGGGGCAGCTCGAGATTATTGGCGGGCAGGAAACCGGTCAGCTCGCGGATCGCGGCGAGGCATTCCGGCTCCGAGGAAAAGACGGCGTGCGCGATGCCGGACGTTTCGCCATGCACGTCGGCGCCCCCGAGGTCCTCGAAGCTCACTTCCTCGTGGGTGACCGTCTTCACCACGCTCGGGCCGGTGACGAACATGTAGCTGACGCCGCGGACCATGAAGACGAAATCGGTGATGGCCGGGCTGTAGACCGCGCCGCCGGCACACGGCCCGAGCACCGCCGAAATCTGCGGCACCACGCCGGACGCGAGCGTGTTCCGGAGAAAAATGTCGGCGTATCCCCCCAGCGAAGCCACCCCTTCCTGGATCCGCGCGCCGCCCGAATCCGAGAGGCCGATGATCGGAGTGCCGTTGCGCAGGCCGAGGTCCATGACCTTGCAGATCTTCTGCGCGTGTGTCTCGGAGAGCGATCCCCCGAACACGGTGAAGTCCTGGGAGTACACGTACACCAGGCGCCCGTCGATCCGCCCGTATCCCGTCACCACCCCATCGCCGGGGAACTGCTGATCGGCCAGACCGAAGTCGGTCGCGCGATGGGCGACGAAGCGGTCGAGCTCGACGAAGGAACCTTCGTCGAGCAGCATATCGAGTCGCTCTCTGGCAGTCAGTTTCCCCTTGGCATGCTGCTGGGCGATCCGCGCGGGGCCGCCTCCCTGCTCTGCTTCGGCCTGACGGCGGTGTAACTCGGCGAGAAGTTCCTGAGGGGAGGGCATGGCGGGGAATTATGGGCGGTAGGACGGTTGGGCGGGAGGGCGGTTGGCGGCGCGGTTGGGCGGGAGGGCGGATGGGCGGTAGGAAAAAGCATGACGGCCGGGGACCGAAGCCCCCAGCCGCCCTTACCGCCTTACCGCCCTCCCCGCCCTATTCGACAATGTCGTCGTCGGGAGGAATCACGCGGGGCGCCGGCGTCTCGAACGGCTCGTCCGGATACCCCGTGACCGATACGACGATGCGGTGATGGATCGGATCGACCTCGAGCACCTGCACCTCGAGCGGCTGTCCTTCCTTCACGATGTCGGCGGGATTCTCGACCACCTTGTCGGTGCCGAGCTGGGACATCGGCACGAAGCCTTCGAGATCGTTCCCGAGATCCACCACCACGCCCTTGTCCATGAGCCGGACGACCTTGGCGCGCATGTTGGTCCCGACGGGATAGCTCTCCCCGATCCGGAGCCAGGGATCCTCCTCCGCCTGCTTCAGGCCGAGGGAGATGCGCTTGTTCTCCGCGTCGATGTTGAGCACGACGACATCGACGCTGTCGCCCTTCTTCACCACTTCCGACGGGTGCTGCACCCGCTTGGTCCAGGACATGTCGGAGATGTGGATCAGGCCGTCGATGCCCGGCTCGAGCTCCACGAAGGCGCCGAAGCTGGTCAGGTTGCGGACCTTGCCCTGAATCCGCGTGGCGACGGGATACTTGTTCGGCAGCACCATCCACGGATCCTGCTCGGTCTGCTTCATGCCGAGCGAGATCTTCTCCTCGGTCTCGTCGACCTTGAGCACCACCGCTTCGATGGTTTCGCCGATGGAGACGATCTTCGAAGGATGCCGCACGTTGCGGGTCCAGCTCATCTCCGAAATGTGCACCAGGCCTTCGATGCCGGGCTCCAGCTCGACGAACGCGCCGTAGTTCGTGATCGACACCACCTTGCCCTGCACGCGGGTGCCCACCGGGTATTTCTCGGCGACATCCTTCCAGGGATAGTTCTGCAGCTGTTTCATGCCGAGCGAAATCCGCTCCCGCTGCCAGTCGATATCGAGCACCTTCACCTCGACTTCGGTGCCGATCTGGACCAGCTCGGTCGGGTGGGAGACCCGGCCATAGGACATGTCGGTGATGTGGAGGAGGCCGTCGACGCCGCCGAGATCGATGAACGCCCCGAAATCGGTGATGTTCTTGACGATGCCCTTCCGGACCTGTCCGACCTCGAGCTCCTTCATCAGGTGCTCGCGCTTGCTCGCCCGTTCGGTCTCGAGGATGACCCGGCGGCTGACCACGATGTTGCGGCGGCGCTTGTTGAGCTTGATGATCTTGAACTCGTAGCTCTGGCCCAGCAGCTCATCGATGTTCGGCACCCGGCGGAGCGCGATCTGCGAGCCGGGGAGGAAGGCATCCACCCCCATCACGTTCACGACGACGCCGCCCTTGATCTTCTTCATGAGCGTGCCCTCGACCGGCTGATCGCTCTCATGGGCAATGCGGATCTTTTCCCAGACCCGCATGAAATCGGCCTTCTTCTTCGACAGGACGACCGCGCCCTCCTGGTCCTCGAGGTGCTCGAGGAACACCTCGACCTCGTCGCCCTCCTTGGGGATGTCCTTGAACTCATCGAGCGGAACCGAGCCCTCGGACTTGAATCCGACGTCCAGAATCACCGCATTGTCGGTGACCCGGAGCACCTTGGATTTGACGATCTCGCCCTCGGCGATGGATGCCATCGTGCCCTCGTACATCGAGAGCATCTTTTCGTAGTCTTCCGACGAATAGTTCTCGTCGATCAGATCTTCGCGGACCCGGAGGCCCGTGGGCGTGGAAAAGGATTCGGGAGTGGTGAGGTTGGCCATGACGGAAGGGTCGCTTTCGGACCGGGGCCGAGAACGCCGCCGGGCTGGAGGTTGATCTCCCGAGACGCGGAGGTGCGCCGGGGAGCCTGGAAAGATAGAGGGACTGGGGGTTGGGAGCTAGGGGCCGGGGTGATCGACCGTGCCTGCCGTCTCACATCTCACGTCTCACCGACTCGTTCCCGCACCACCCGCACGATCCGTCCGATCTGCTCGTCCTGGCCCAGCGCCGTGGAGTCGATCCGGATCGCGTCGGCGGCGGCGGTCAGGGGTGCGATGTCCCGGGTGCTGTCGAGCCGGTCCCGTTCCGCGAGGCGGGCCGCCTCGCGGGCCACCTGGCCCGGATCGGGCTCCTGCCCGCGCTGCAGCAGGCGGCGGCGAGCGCGCGCCTCCGGAGTCGCGGTGAGGAAGATTTTCACCGGGGCGCGAGGAAACACCACGGTGCCGATGTCCCGCCCATCCATGACGACTGCGCGATCGGCGTGCACCGCGGCGCGCAGACGCGCGTTGACCCAGTCGCGGACCACGCCCATGGCGCTCACCTCGGACACCAGGGCGGTCACCTCCGGCGTTCGCAGCAGCGGCTCGGCGTCGCGCCCGTCGATGAACGGCACCAGCTCCCCGGCGACCTCCCGGAGCTCCAGGTCGCGGGCTTCCGCCACCCGTACGACCGCGTCGCCGGTCCGGTCGGGGAGCTCGTGCGCCACGGCGGTCAGCGCCCGGTAGAGCGCGCCCGAATCCAGGTGCAGCGCACCGATCGCACGAGCCACCGCGGCCGCCGTGGTGGACTTTCCGGAGGCGGAAGGGCCGTCGATGGCGACGACGAAGGGCGTAAACGGTGAACCCTTCGCTGTGCTCAGGGCAGGCTTGTCAACGGTCAACGGGACCTGTCCCTCTGGCGGATACTCCGCAACGTGGTCGAAAACCCGGGAAAACTTACCGCGGTGCATTGCATGTCATCCACACGGACCGCCGCCCCCTTCACGGTGCCCAGCACCGCGAACGCCATCGCGAGGCGGTGATCCCCCTCGGTGCGCACGCGGCCGGCGGGGGGCGCGTCGCTGCCGGTCACTGTGAGGGTGTCTCCCTCGGCCGCGGCCGCCACGCCGACCGCGCGGAGATTGGCCGCCAGCAGTCCCAGCCGGTCGCTTTCCTTGACGCGAAGCTCGCCCACGTCGTGGAAGCGGGTCACTCCCTCGGCGCGGGACGCCACCACCGCCAGGAGGGGGATCTCGTCGATGAGCGCGGGAATCTCCTCCGCGATCACGACCGTGCCCCGGAGGCTCGCCGGTCCGGCGACGAGATCCCCGACCGGCTCGCCGGCCTGCTCGGATTCATTCTCCGTGACGAGGCGCGCGCCCATGCGCTCGAGCACCCGGAGAAAGCCGGTCCGGGTCGGGTTGAGGCCCACCCCGGTGATACGGAGTGCGCCGCGCTCGGCGAGGAGTGCGGCGCCGACGAGAAAAGCGGCCGACGACGGATCTCCAGGGACATGTACCTCGAACGGGCGAAGCTCGCCGGTGGGCGCGAAGCGAATCCAGCCGGCCGAATCCTCCAGCACCTCGTACCCGAAGGTGCGGAGCAGTCGCTCGGAATGATCCCGCGAGCGGCCATTCGGCTCGTAGAGCGCCACCGGTTGTGATGACGCCATGCCGGCAAAGAGCAGCGCACCCTTGATCTGTGCGCTCGAAACCGGAAGCCGCCACTCGAGGGAGGTGAGCGGTCCGCCCCGCACGGTCAGTGGCAGCCGATCGGGATCGGCGCCATCGAATCGTGCCCCCATGAGGGTGAGTGGTTCGGTCACCCGCCGCATTGGCCGCCGGCGCAGCGACGCATCTCCCGTCAGGGTGCAACGGAACCGATGCGCGGACAGAATGCCGAGCGCCAGTCTGGCGCTGGTGCCGGAATTACCGCAGTCGAGAACTCGTTCCGGGCGGCGGAATTTCCGCCTGCCCGCGATCACGATATTTGCGCCTGGCCGGAGCGGGGAGACCGGAACCCCCATCGCGCGCAACAGCCCCGCCGTCGAGCGGGCATCGAGCGAGGTGAGGGCACCGTGCAGGCAGGAGGGCCCGGGGGCAAGCCCCGCCAGGAGCAAGAGCCGGTGGGTGAGACTCTTGTCGCCCGGCACGGCGACGCTGCCGGCTACGACCATGTCGAGAGATTCATGCGCCTCTATCGCCGTGCGTGGGGTTGCTACTTCGTTGCGGGAATTGTAGTTATAGGGCAGTCCGGCACCAAACGAGTCTAATTATTGAGGTGACTTGAGCCGCCGACCTGACCCTTCCCTGCCCTCCGATCAATGGCTCGCCCAGGTGTTGCTCGAGGCGGGTGTGCTGCTCGGCGTACAGGTCGAAGAACTTCGGCGTGGTGATTCCGGAACGACCTGGGAGCGGATCGTTTCCCGCGGGTACGCCACCGAGCAGAAGATTCTCGACGTGCTGGTCGCGCGATTCAAAGTGCAGCGCGCCAACCTGGCCGCCGCCGACCCGCGCGCCGTGACCCTCCTTCCCGAATCCGTCGCCCGCAAGCACCAGGTCTTCCCGCTGGCCGCTGACGATCGCACCATCACCCTCGCGACGGCCAACCCGCACGATTTCGAGCTCGAGGAAACTCTGCGATTCGTGACCGGACGGCGCGTCACGCTGCAGGTGGCGTCGCCCGGTGAAATCGCCTCGCGCATCGAAGAAACCTATCAGCCCGAACGGGCGATCAATCGCCTGCTCGACGGATTGGACACGCCATCGATCGAGACGATCGAGGACGAGACGCCGGGCGCACCGCGCGATCCCGCCCTCGATGCCCCGATGGCGAGGCTGGTCGACGCAATGATCGCCGACGGCGTGCGCGAAGGGGCGAGCGACATTCACGCCGAGCCGCTGTCCGACGGAACCTCGGTGCGGTACCGCATCGACGGCGTGCTCAAGGAAGTGATGCGGCTCCCGGGTTCCGCGGGCCCTTCCCTGGTCCGCCGCGTCAAGATTCTCGCCAAGCTGGACGTGACCGATCCGCTGCATCCGCATGACGGGCGCGCCGGTGTCCGGGTGGACGGGAAAGTGATCGATCTCCGGATCGCGACGGTGCCGGTGGCGCGGCGGGGTGAGAAGGTGGTCATCCGGATCCTCGACCAATCCAATCTCCGCGCCAACGTCCCGGACCTCAATCTCCCGAAGCAGGAGGAGGGGATCTTCCGCAACTTCCTCGGCATCCGGGAGGGCATCGTGCTCGTCACCGGCCCGACGGGAAGCGGCAAGACGACGACGCTGTACGCCGTGGTCAACGAGCTCAGGACCGGCAAGGTCAACATCATCACGGTGGAAGATCCGGTCGAGTACGACATACCGGGCATCTCCCAACTGCAGGTGAACGAGGCCCAGGGATTCACCTTCGCGACCGCGCTGCGCTCGGTGCTGCGCCAGGATCCGGACATCCTGCTGGTCGGGGAAATCCGCGACGCCGAAACCGCGGGGATCGCGATTCAGGCGGGCCTGTCGGGGCACCTCGTGCTCTCCACGCTGCACACCAACGACGCGCCATCGGCGGTCGTGCGGCTTCGCGACCTGGGCCTCGACGGATTCAAGATCGCCTCGGTGCTCAAGGGGGTCGTTGCGCAGCGGCTGGTTCGCAAGCTCTGCCTCGCCTGCTCGGTGCCGATCACGATCGACGAGCTGCCGCCGGAGGCGCGCCCCCCCAAGGGGCGCAAGGCGACGCCCAGAAGGGCCGTGGGTTGCAAGGCGTGCAGCGCGACGGGTTTCCGGGGACGCGCCGCGGTGCTCGAGATCATGCCGGTGGACAACAACGTCGCGCGCAAGATCGAGGCGGGGGCGCTGCCCGATGAGCTGCTGGCGGCGGCGCGTCCGCTCGGAATGCGCACGCTCTGGGAGAGCGGCCTCGACCGGGTCTGGCAGGGCATGACGTCGCTGGACGAGGTGGTGCGGGTGCTCGGTGAGTGGGGCCAGGAAGATCAGGATGAGTCGGCCGCGACCGCGATCGCCCAGGATGCCACGCCCGCGCCGGCCACCAGCGTTCCTGCGGGAGTCCGCGCGGCGGTCGCCGCCGAGCACTCGGGAAAACCCCGGATTCTCATCGCCGACGACGATCCGCAGATGCGCCGGCTGGTTCGCTCGATTCTCGAGCGCGACGGGTATGAGGTCACCGAAGCCGCCGACGGACTGGACGCCCTCGAACAGGTGGAGACGAAACCGTTCGACCTGATGGTGCTCGACATGGATATGCCGAGGCTCGACGGCCTCGGGGTCCTCGAGGAGCTGCGCGCCAGAGTCGCCACGTCCAGCGTGCCGGTGATCGTGCTGACCGCGCGCACCGACGACACCGAGTCCCGCGTGTTCGATCTCGGGGCTCAGGACTTTCTCACCAAGCCGATTCAGGCCCAGTCCCTGCAGTCCCGGGTCAAGGCAGTGTTGCGCCGCGCGAAATTGACCTGAGGATATCGATGGCCCGGATCTTGATAGTTGAGGATAACCCGGACAACATGAAGCTGTTCCGGGCCCTTTTGACACTCAAAGGACATGAGGTCACGGCGCTGCAGAGCGGAGACGGTCTGCACGAGGCGCTCGACCAGACCCGGCCGGATCTCGTCCTCATGGACATCCAGCTGCCGGGCAAGGACGGGTTCGCCCTCCTTGCAGAAATCCGTGCGTCGCCGCATGCCGCATTGCGAGTCGTGGCCCTGACCGCTCACGCCATGACGGGCGACCGGGACCGGGCACGATCCGCCGGCTTCGACGACTACATCACGAAGCCTATCGATATCGCGACCTTCCCCGAGCAGGTTGCCAGAGTGTTGGCGGGCCAGCCGAACGACCCAAGGGAGCGACGGTGAGTCCAATCAGCACGCCGCCCGCGCGCGACAGCAAGACCGATTTACTGGAGGCGGCGCGCGCGGTCATCAAGGACGGGCACGAGAAGGCCCGGCGTGCCCGGCTGCAGCCCGAAGAGCGGCGGCGGGTCGGGTTCATGACGGTGCTGAGCGTGGCGGGACTGGTGCTCGTGCTGCTCCAGCCTTCATGGCTGGCCGGTCCGGATGCCCTGCCACCCGAAACTCCGGCGATCGTCGAAGCCTCGATGCGGCTGTCGATGATCCGGGAGCTGCAGCGGGTGTCCGACTTCGAGAAGCACACCGGCCGACTGCCGACGTCCCTGGCCGAAGCGGGCAGCAGCGTTCCCGGCCTCGGCTACGAGGCGCTGCCGGAACAGCATTTCCGCCTCTTCGCACAGGCCGGCGATTCGCTGCTGGTCCTGCGCTCGACCGACTCGATTTCCCGGTTCCTCGGCAACAGCCTGAGAGAAATCAAGAACCGGGGGCGGCCATGAGGGGACGTGGCGGATTCACGCTGATCGAGCTGATGGTCGTCACCATTCTGCTCGGGATCCTCGCGTCGATTGCGATTCTCAAGTACCTGGACCTGCGGAACCACGCGCTCGCGGCGCAGATGTCCCAGGAGCTTCGCGCGATTCATGTCGCCGCCCTGAATTACCACGCCGAGACGGAGACCTGGCCCCCGGAAACCGGGCCGGGCGTGGTCCCCCCCGGACTCGCCCCACTCCTACCCGGACAACTCGTCGGCTCGCTGGATCGCGGCGAGTACATGCTGGATTACGAGAATTTCGGTCCCAGCGCCGCCGTGGTGATGATCGGAGTGACCGTCACCAGCAGCAATCCCAAGCTCTTCAGGAAGTTCGTTCAGCACCTCGGCACGCAGGCGCCGTTCTACGTGTCGGGAAGCAGTTTGACATATCTCATTTCCGGACCTGGCGGGATATTTTAGAAGCCGTCAGCCGTCAGCCGAAGGCTGATAGCTCTACTGCAGCTTCCCCCGCAACGCCAGCACCTCGGGATCCGCCGCGGGATACTTCGGTCCCATCGCCTCCAGCGCCTCCACCACGACCTCCGCCACCAGAAGATCCCGCGGTTTGTTCTTGTCGGCGGGGACGATGTACCAGGGCGCGCGGGGGGTGCTGCAGCGCTCCAGAGCCTCTTCGTACGCCGCGGTGTAGTCGTCCCAGAGCTTCCGCTCCTTCAAGTCTCCCAGCTCGAATTTCCAGTTCTTGCGCGGGTCGCTGAGCCGCTCGTCGAGGCGCTCGAGCTGTTCCGCCTTCGAAATGTGCAGGAAGAACTTCCGGATGACCGTGCCCTCGTCGATCAGCATTTTCTCGAAGGCGTTGATGTGATCGTACCGGCGGCGCCAGATCGCTTCCGGAACCAGCTGGTGCACCCGGACCGGCAGGACGTCCTCGTAGTGTGACCGGTTGAAGATGCCGATCGTGCCCCGCGGAGGAAGGCTCTGATGGATCCGCCAGAGGTAGTCGTGGTCCAGCTCCGTGGTGGTCGGCCGCTTGAAGCTGGTGATGCTCAACAGCGCCGGATTGAGTCTCCCGAAGACCCGGGTGATCGTCCCGTCCTTCCCGGAGGCATCGCGGCCCTGCAGGATCACCAGCAGCGAGCGGGTTCCTTCCGCGCCGAGCGCACCCTGCAGGTCCTCGAGCCGGTCCCGGAGCGCCTCGAACCGGATCTCGAGCTCGCGCCGCTCGGGCAGGCCGGGCGGCGGGGCGGCGAGGGCATCGGTGAGCTGGGGGCGGATGCCGGGCGGGTGGGGGGAGAGAAGTGCCATTAGTGGTTCGCGGTTGGTGGTTCGTGGTTAGTGATTGCTGAAAGCTGAGGGCTGATGGCTGAAGACTCCGGCAAGCCGGTCAACTCTCCGCCAGCAACCGGATCCGCCGTGGCCGATTGGCAATTGCAATCCGGCTCTCATAGAGCGCCTTGCGCACGATCGTCTCCATCTGCTCCGGGGAATCGGTGATGGTGATCAGCTCGGGATCGTGGGGTCCCACGGTTCCGGCCACCATCAGCGTCTCCCGCATGAACGCGATGAGCGGCGCCCAATAGGCGGTTCCCATCAGGATCACGGGAAACGATTCGATCTTCTTCGTCTGCACCAGCGTGACCGCTTCGAACAACTCGTCGAGGGTGCCGAATCCGCCGGGAAGCACCACGAATGCATAGCTGTATTTGACGAGCATCATCTTGCGGATGAAGAAATAGCGGAAGGTCACCCAGCGGTCGAGATAGGGGTTGGGCCGTTGCTCGACGGGAAGCCGGATATTGCAGCCGATCGAGTAGCCGCCGTTTTCCCGCGCGCCCCGGTTGGCCGCCTCCATGATGCCGGGCCCGCCGCCGGTCATCACCGTGGCGCCGAGCTTCGCGAGCCGGCCGCCGACCTCCCGCGCGAGGGCATAGTACGGATGGGTTTCTCCGAAGCGCGCCGACCCGAAGACGGTGACGCAGGGACCCACGAAGTGGAGCCGGCGAAATCCGCGAATACACTCCGCGGCGATCCGGAAGACCCGGGCGAGCTCCCGGAGCCGGGACGCGGGCCCGGCGAGAAATGCGCGTTCGTGCTTGTCACTCGCGGTCAGCGCCCAGGGCACATCGGTCGGCGCGACCTTGGGGAGATCGTCGGTGGGCGGGTTGGTCATGGGATGAATGCTGGGGGCGGGGATCGAACCCGCAAGGGCCGAAGCCCAAGGGATTTTAAGTCCCTTGCGTTTGCCAGTTTCGCCACCCCAGCGGGACCTGCTGGCTCAAAGATACCGACGCTCGGGAAAAACACGTCACGACGTGGAACCCGCGCGCACCCGCCTCCAGCGGTGCATCGCGACCAGTGACCAGATCACCTCGACAATACCGAACGGCCACGCGCCTTGAAGGAAGCCGTACACCGAGCCGAGTGCACAGGCAGCGGCGAACCCGAGCACGAACCAGTGGCTGCGCGCCTCCAGCGCATAGCACACGAGCATCGCCGTCACGGCGAAGAGTCCGAAAGCCGTCAGCCGGTCCATCAGTCCGGCGGCGGGGGCAAATGGAGCTCGGCACGAAGGAACTCGCCGGCGCCTGCCGGGCCGTCCACTGAGAGCCACAACGGGCCGCGTCCTGGCGTCACCGTCACGGTGAACCGGAGAAAGGGGCAGCAGAGCCGCTCACGAGCCACAAATCGCGCGGCGGCCTCGTAGTCGTCGGCAGGAAGATGGAATGCAATTCCGTGCTCCGACTCGCGGATCTCAGTCGCTGCCGCCACGATGCGGCGGGTCACGCGTTGGTGGTCAGCACGATCTTCCGGCGCTATCGCGTTCATATCGCACGCGAGGGGAACTCCGGTCACGGGTTCGCTCCGAGCGACGCGAAATACCCAACTACGCGGTCGCGCGCACCCTGGCGGGTGTAGACGTCCGGACGCGGTGATTCCACCACCCCGGCGATCACCTCGGCCACCTCCTCCGCGCTCTGGGAATCGGGCAGTTGCCGGGAATCGGGGCCTCCGTACAATGCGTTCCTCCCGAAGTCGGTGCGCACCACACCCGGCGAAACCAGCGACACGTGGATGCCGGGCTGGATCTGCTGGATTTCCGTGCGGAAGCAGGCGGTCAGTCCGTTCAGAAAATGTTTGGCGGCGGTATATGCCGAGCGAATCGGAGTGAGGGGAATCCGGCCCAGCATCGAGGAGACATTGATGATATGCCCCGCTCCGCGCTCCTTGAAGTGCGGCAGCACCTCCTGCATCCCGTACAGGGCGGTCAGCACATTCACCCGGATCATATCGTCCACATCCTGATCGCTGAGCTCCGAGGGCAGCCGCGAAATCCCCCGCCCCACGTTGTTGATCCAGACATCGATCCCGCCAAAGTGAGCCAGAGCCGCCTCGACTACCCGGCGCACCTCGACCCGGCTGGTGACATCGGCCACGATGGCCAGCGCGTTCGGCCCACAGCGGGACGCTACCGCGCCCAGCGCATCCGCCCGGCGAGCCACAAGCGCCAGTCGCGCTCCGCGCCCCGCCAGTGCCTCGGCCGTCGCGGCGCCGATTCCGCCGCTCGCACCGGTAATGACGACGACCTTGTCCATGCCGGAATCTATGAGTGCTGGTGGCTGGGTGCTGGGGGCTGGGGGCTGGGGGCTGGGCGCTGCGATGCGAAACACCTGCACTGGCATTGCCGCCGCCGACCCGCGAGTTTCCTGCTCCGATGATCGCCCGCCGCCTCGCTTCCGCCCTCGGCCTGATCCTCCTCGCAGCGGCCCCACTCGCGGGGCAGCTGGCACCGATCACCGTCCCCCGCGGTCTCCTCCGCCTCGATTTCGGCGGCCGGTTCGATTACTGGGACCGCCGCTTCCTGAATGGCACGAGACAGGACGCCGCGAGCGATTTCATCCGTGATCCGCTCGACGGGGGCTTCCTCGCCGACCTGGCGCTCGATGAAGCCGAGCTGCGCCGGATCACCGGCGTCCAGGCGATCTCACTGTCGCTGGGAAAATCGGCTTCCTCGATGCTGGTCAACGTCGGGACCGGGAGCATCGGGGCCGCCTACGGCCTCGGGCGCCGCCTGACGGTCTTCGCGACGGTGCCGATCGTCCGGGTCCGGGTACAGAATACCTTCGCCATCGATTCGACCGGTGCCACCGCCGGTTTCAACCCGGCGCATCCGCTCTTCGGCGATGCCACGCTCGCGCCTCAGACGACCCTCTTTCTCGGTCAGCTCGACGCCGCCCTCGGCACACTCACGAGCAAGCTCGCCGCCGGCGATTATGACGCCAGTCCGACGCAGAAGGCCCTCGCGCAGCAGACGCTCGCGCAGGGTACGGCGCTGCGAACCAATCTCGAATCGCTCCTGCTGACGGCGACCTTTCTTCCGCTGGCCGGCACCTCGGGCGCGGGAGCGATCACGACACCGATCGAGTCGTTGCGAACGAGCATCACGAGTTTGAACGTGCCCGGGTTCACGGCGGTGCCGGCATTTCCCGCGAAGAAGGTGGACGGCACCGCATTCGAGGACTACGTCACTCGTAACGATGGCCCGATTGCCGGGGCGCCCTTCCAGACGCCCATCCTGCAGTACCTCGGCGACATCGAAGTCGGCGCCGCCTTCGCATGGCTCGAGCACCGGCCCGCCCGCGGACTCGCGATCCGGTCTGTGATTCAGGGAACGGTGCGGCTCCGGACCGGCAAGCTCGATCTCCCCGAGCGGTTTTTCGACCTCTCCACCGGAGATGCACAGCCCGATCTGCAGGGCGACCTTGTCACCGATCTTCTCGGTGGAGGATTCGGCGCGAGGGTGACGGTGCGGTTCGTGTACCAGCTCTCCGGCCGCCTGACGCGGCGGATCGCCCCGCCCGATCAGCCGATCGCACCAGCGGCCAGCACCGCCGATCTCGAACGTGACCCCGGCGAGATACTCGACCTCGGAGTCGAGCCATTCGTCCGGATCGCTCCCACGCTCGCCCTGGTCGCCGGCATCCGGCGATGGACCAGGGGCGCCGACCGCTACAGCTACGTAAGAACCCAGTCGCCGATCGAGGGACTCTCTCCTGATGTCCTCGCGATTGACTCCAAGGAGAAGGGTGTCGTGCTCTCCGCCGGATTGAGCTATGCCCACGACGGAAAGCGAAAGGATGGCTCGACCGGATTCCCGCTGGACGCGTCGGTGCGGTGGGAGCGGGTCATCGGTTCGACGCTGGGAAGGGTGCCGGTGAAGCACTCGGTCGCGATGCAGCTGCGGCTCTACCGGAAGCTTTTCTAGCCCGAGATCGGCTGCTTCGCTCCGCTCAGCGTGACAATCGCTTGCCTGCTGCCTGTTGCCTGTGGCCTGTTGCCTGTTGCCCGTTGCCTACTCATCTCGCATCGCCACGAGAGGATCGACTCTCATCGCCCGGCGCGCCGGAAGCCATGAGGCAAGGACCGTCATCCCTCCCAGGATGAGGGGCACGGCGATGAACGTGGGCGCATCGAGCGCGCTCACACCGAACAGCAGCGACCCGATCAATTTCCCCACCGCCAGCGCCGCGAGCAGCCCGAATCCAGTGCCCACCAGGGCAAGTTTTCCTCCCTGGCCCAGCACGAGCCGCCGGATGCGCGAGGGCGCCGCGCCGAGGGCCAGCCGAACCCCGATTTCCCGCTGCCGCTGCGCCACCGTGTATGCCATGACTCCGTACACGCCGAGCACCGCGAGCAGGAGTGCGGCCGCGGCGAAGATCCCGATCAGCAACGCGTAGAGCCGCGGCAGCGACAGCGCCGTTCCAACCAATTCCTCCATCCGGTCGACGCCGGCCACCGGGACCAGGGGATCCACCTCGTGGAGCGCCTGGCGGAAGACCGCCATCGCCGATTCCAGGTCGCGGGCGGGCTCGAGGACGAAGGTCGGCCCGCGGGACGGCGCCTGCGCGAACGGGACGAAGAGCTCGACTTTGTAAGGCTGGTTCGGGCCGTCGTGACGCGCCGAAGCGACAACGCCCACGATGGTGACTCTCGGCGCGGTCGAATCCTCACCCTGTGCGAGCACCCGGCCGAGTGGATTCTTGCCGGGCCAGAACCGGCCTGCCGCGGCTTCGTTGATGATCCCCACCTCGACCGAGCCGCGGCGGTCATCGGGAGTAAAATTCCGCCCCGCCACCAGGCGCATCCCCATCTGCGGGATGTACCCGGGAGTCACCGAGCGGTACCAGATCGCCTCCGGTTGATCCTTCCGCCTCGGTTCGCCGACTGGAATGGCGGTGACGTCCTGGTCTCCGGCCGAGAGGGGCGGCAGATCGGTCACCTCGACCGTTCGCATCGCGGGATTGCCGCGGAGCCGGCTCAGCACGTCGTCGACCGTGAGGAGTGCTCGCGCCCCGTCGGGATATCGCGCTCGTGGCAGCCCGATGCCGACGAAGGTGATTCCGCTGGTGCGATATCCGAGGTCCACGCGCTGCATCAGCAGGAAGCTTCGGACAAGCAGCCCGGCGCCCACCAGCAGCACCACCGCGAACGCCAGCTCGGCCACCACCAGTCCGCTGCGCAGCCGGTCAGCGGCACCACCGATTTCCCGGCCGCCGCTCTTGAGCGCCCCCATCAAACCGGGCCGAGCCGCCTGGAGCGCGGGGAGGAGCCCGAAAAGCGCGCCCGACAGGAGCGTGAGTACCGCTGTGAACAGGATGACGGCACCGTCCAGCTGGATTCCCTGAATGTGCCGCACGTTGTCGGGCACCAGGGTGGAGAGCACCCGGCTTCCCGCCGCGCCGAGCAGAAATCCGAGCCCGCCGCCGATCAGCGCGAGCACCGTGCTCTCGGTGAGGAGCTGCCGGATCAATCGCCCGCGCCCAGCGCCCAGCGCGGCGCGCACTCCGAGCTCTCGCGCCCGGCCGGCGCCGCGCACGAGGAGCAGATTCGCCAGGTTGACGCAGGCGATGAGCAATACGAAGCCGACGGCGGCCCCCAGCGCGAGGAGAGGATCGCGAGCGGGCCCTGTGATCTGCGCATGCAGTGGGATCAGCCACACCCCCACTTTTTCGTTGGTGCCGGGAAACTCGCGGGCCAGCCGGGCCGCGATGCTTCCCAGATCGGCGCTGGCCTGTTCGATGGTGACACCGGGCTTCATCCGGCCGATGACTCTCCAGACGTAGCAGCCCCGGCCGCAACCGCTCGTCGCCGGCCGGCGGAGCGCACGAAACAACTCGGGAGAAACGCCGAGCGGCGGATGGAACTCCGGGGGCAGCACGCCCACCACGGTCCACGGCTCGCCATTCAGCTGGAGCTGCTTCCCGAGGATCCCCGGATCGGCACCGAAACGGCGCCGCCAGACCGCGTCGCTCAGCACCACAACCGGCTCGGCTCCGGCATCGTCGTCGGCCATGGTCAGCAGGCGTCCGAGGGCCGGGCGCGTTCCCAGCACGCTGAAGTAGTTGCCGCTCACCGAAACGCCGCCCAGCGCCTCGGGTTCCCCCGAGCCGGTGAAGTCGGGCCCCCACCCCTGATACGCCGCCATCCCCGCGAAGGTCCGGTTGCCGTCCCGCCAGTCCACGAAGTCGGGTGGGGGCAGCCATTCGGGTTGCGCGCGGCCCAGCGCGCGATGGTCGCTCCAGACCTGCACCAGCTCGTCGGCGTTCGGATACGGCAGCGGGCGAAGCAGCACCGAACGAAGCACGCTGAAGAGCGAGCTGTTGGCGCCGATTCCGAGGGCCAGTGTCAGCACCGCCACCACGGTGAATCCCGGCGTCCGCCGGAGGCCGCGAAGGGCGATTCGAAAATCGTAGAGCAGCTCCTGCACCCACTCCCGGCGTCCGCGGACCCGGACCGTCGTGCCCCGAAGCGCCCGCACCTCCGCCTCGATGGCCGCACGATCGCCGAATGCCTCCAGCGCGGCCTTCCGCGCCGCATCGCGGGTCATTCCCTGGGACTCGAATTCGCGGGCACGCATCTCGAGATGCAGCTCGATCTCCCGCCGGACGTCTTCCGATGGCCCGTCGTGGCCGGGACTCAGGTGAAAGGTCTTCTTCATGGCGGGATTCTCAGGGGCGGGCCGCGGTGAGTGCCGCGGTCATGAGCCTGGCGTAACGGCGCCACCGCACCAGCTCGGTCTGCAGCTGCCGCCGTCCGGTTCGGGTCAGTTTGTAGAACTTGGCTTCGCGGTTGGTATCGGTGAGGCCCCACTCCTCGTCCAGGTACCCCTGTCGCTCGAGGCGGTGGAGCGCCGGATAGAGCGCGCCCTCCTGCACGGCGAGGGCTTCGTCGGTGGACTGGCGGATCCACCGCCCGATGGCGTAGCCGTGGAGGGGGCCCCAGCTGGTGGCCTTCAGGATCAGGAGGTCGAGGGAGCCGGTGTAGAGGTCGGATCCTGCCATGCTGGAAGTCCCGTGTTGGGATGCTGGGTGCTGGGTGCTGGATTGCAGGCAGTTGCCGGCATCCGGTATCTAGCATCCAGTACCTAGTTGAGCAAGGGGTAACACGGAAAGGGGTGGAGCCAGGTTTCAGCGAGGCGCGGCCCCCAGCATCGTCAGCGCGTGCCGCCGCGCGGTTTCGCCGTCGGCGTCGCCCAGCATCCGGGCGAGCTCGGCGACCCGGTCCTCACCGTGGATCCACTCGACGTCGCTGGTGGCCACGCCGCCGCGAGGTTTTTTCGACACCACCAGATGACGATCGGCACGCGCGGCGATCTGCGGCAGGTGGGTGATGACGAGGACCTGGTGCCGTTCCGCGACGTCCGCGAGGGCGGCTCCCACCTGGCCGCCGATCTCGCCGCCGATGCCCTGGTCCACTTCGTCGAAGACCAGCGTGGGCAGGTTGTCGTGCCGGGCCAGGACGACCTTGAGCGCGAGCATCAGCCGGGAGAGCTCGCCCCCTGAGGCAACCCTGGTCAGCGGCCGCTCTTCCATACCGGCGTTGAGCTGCACCAGGAACTGGATCGATTCGGCCCCGAAGGCAGTGGGAGCCGGGAGCGCCTGGAGTCCTACGGACAGTCGTCCACCCGAGAGTCCCAGTTTGGGGAGGAGGCGGTTGACGCTCCGCGCCATCCGCTCGGCCCCCGCAATCCGGCGGGCGGTGAGTGCGCTGGCCGCGCTCGTCACCGCCTCGGCCGCCGCGGCGCGCCGGGCCGCGAGTGCCCTCAGGTCGACATCGGCGGTGTCCAGGAGATCGAGCTCCGCCGCGGCCGATTCCCGTGTGGCCAGGACCGCGGCGAGTGATTCCCCGTACTTCTGCTTGAGGCGATACAGCAGATCCCGCCGCCGTTCCAGCTCTTCGAGCCTGCCCGGGTCGTTCTCCAGACTGCCGGCGTACTCACGGGCCATTCGCGCCAGCTCGCTGAGATTCGCATAGGCCCCGTCGAGCAGCTCGCGCCATGCTCCGACGGTTGGATCGGTGCGCTCGAGCTGCCCCAGTGCGCGTTCCGCCTGGCCGACCGCCTCGAGGGCCGAGCCGCGATCGCCGTCGAGCGCATCGGCGATACGGAGGGCGGCGCCGATGAGCTGCTCCGCATGGCCGAGCCGCCGTGCCTCCAGCTCCAGTGAGCCCTCTTCCGCGGGAAGCAGCCGTGCGGCGTCGATCTCGCTGACCACATGCCGGAGATAGTCGGCCCGCCGTCGCACTTCTTCCCGGCGCGCCGTCAGCACCGTCTCCCGCTCCCGGATCTCGTTCAGCGACGACACTGCCTCGGCCACCACCCGGCGCTCGCCGCTCGATTCGCCGAACGCATCGAGAAGGTCCCGCTGGGTGTCGGCGCGAAGGAGCGATTGCGCGTCCTGCTGCCCATGGAGATCGACCAGTATCGACCCAAGCTCCGCCAGAATCCCGGCGGTCGTCGGACTCCCGTTGACCCAGCCGCGGGAACGCCCTTCCGCGGCGATCTCGCGCCGCACCACGAGGCGGCCTTCGTCGAGATCGAGTCCCATCGATTCGATGCGCGCCCGGAGCCCCACCGGCACGTCGTCGAAGACTCCCTCGACCACCGCGCGCGCCGTGCCGGGACGGATGGCCCCGACGTCGGCCCGACCGCCCAGGAGCAGACTTAGCGCGTCCACCAGCATCGACTTCCCCGCCCCGGTTTCACCGGTCAGAACATTGAGCCCGGGGCCGAGCGGAAGGGTCACATCGGCAATCGTGGCCAGATCACGGACTCGCAGCTCCGCGATCATGGTGGGGTCTCCCGGTCGGAGAGGTCGCCCCACCGCAGGCTGGCGCGCATGCGGGCGAAATAATCGGATTGGAAGCGCACCAGGAGCACCGGGTTCCTCCCGCTCTCGACGTCGACCCGGTCATCGGCGCCCAGCATCATTGCCTGCTGCCCGTCCACCGAGATCAGCAGGTCTTCCGCCCAGGGACGAATGCCGCCGATGCTGATGTGGGCGTCGGCGGGAACCACGACCGGGCGCACCGCGAGGGTGTGCGCGGCGATCGGCGTGATGACCAGCGCATTGACGCCGGGTACCACGATCGGTCCGCCGGCGGAGAGCGAGTACGCGGTGGAGCCCGTGGGTGTCGCGATGATGAGGCCGTCGGCGCTGTAATTCCCGACGTCCTGGCCGTTCACCCGGACCGCGAGGCGAATCAGGCGGGCGACGCCCCCCTTGTGAATCGTCACGTCGTTGAGCGCCACCGGGAGCTCGCTCGGTTCCCCTCGCGCGGGGACGATCGCGGCCTGGAGCGTGCCTCGTTCTTCGGTCACATAATTGCCCGCAGCGAGGCGATCGAGCGCTTCCCCGATATCGTCCTTCCCGGCGGCGGTGAGAAATCCCACCCGCCCGAGATTGATGCCGAGGACCGGAACGGCGGCTCCCTTGAGCAGCCGCGCCCCGCGGAGCAGGCTGCCGTCGCCACCCAGGGTGACCAGGGCGTCGAGCGGGGCGGAACCGATCGGCTGCGGATGGCGCGGCCAGTAGGGTTCGAGCGGCGGCTCGGAATAAAGGGTCATGCCGAGTCCCTCCGCACGCGCGGCCATCCCTGGAAGGATGGCCGCGAGTCCTGCGTAGCGGGGATTGCCGACGACGCCGACCTTCATCGTGCCTCGAAGCTCTCCTCGTGATGGAGCGTCATGATTCGCGCCGCGATGCCCGCGCCGGTGAGACCGTACCGCTCGAGCTGTTCGGCACGCGGTGCCTGATCGATGAGGCGGTCGGGCACACCGAGCGCGGCGACTCGAACCTCCGGATGGGTGACCGAGAGCTCGCGTGCCAGCATCGCGCCAAAGCCGTTCACGACGGTCCCCTCTTCGATCGTGACGACGACCTTGGTGCCGAGGACCACCGACTCGAGCATGATTTCGTCGTAGGGCTTGATGAACCGGCAATTGATGACCGCGGCGTCGATGCCTTCGGCCGCCAGCCGGCTTGCGGCGTCCAGGGCCGGCTGCACCATCGTGCCCACGGCCAGGAGTGCCACGTCCTTGCCGGGTCGCAGCGCCTCCCAGGTCCCGAAAGGCACCGCGGAAATCGTCGCGGCGGGTGCGGGCTCCGCGGGCGCCTTGTCCCGGGGGTACCGGGTCGAGAATGGACCGTCGTGATCGAGCGCCGTCCGGAGCAGGCCGATCAGCTCGTTGCCGTCCTTCGGTGCCGTGACGGTCATGCCCGGCACCGCCAGCATGTAGGCGATGTCGTAGAGTCCCATGTGGGTCTGGCCGTCTTCGCCGACCAGACCCGCGCGGTCCATGCAGAACACCACCGGCAGATGCTGCACCGCGACATCGTGGATGATGTTGTCGTACGCGCGCTGGAGGAATGTGCTGTAGATGGCGCAGACGGGATGCACACCCTGTGTCGCGAGCCCGCCGGCGAAGGTGACCGCGTGTCCTTCGGCGATGCCGACGTCGAAAAACCGCTCGGGCCATTGCTTCTGGAAGATGCCGGTGCCGGTGCCCGAGGGCATCGCCGCGGTGATGACCACGAAATCCGGAATCTCGTGCGCCAGGGCGGTGAGCCCGTCGCCCACCACCTGGGTCCAGGTCGGGGGACCGCTGGCTTTCTTGCGCGCCTCGCCGGTCACCGGATCGTACGCCGCGAGTCCGTGCCACTTTTCCTTGTTGGATTCGGCGAGCGCAAAGCCCTTACCCTTTTCCGTGAGCACGTGCACCACCCGGGGACCCGAGAGACCACGGACGAAGTGCAGTGTCTCGCAGAGCTTCTGGACGTCGTGCCCGTCGATCGGGCCGAAGTACCGGAAGCCCAGCTCCTCGAAGAACATGCCCTGCGAAAAGAGATTCTTCGCGCTTTCCTCGACGTTCTTGGCGAACTCCACCACCCCTTCGCCGAGCAGGTGGCCCGCCTTGATGGTCAGGGCCTTGACCGTCTCGCGCATCCGGTTGGTAAAGGGACTCGCCACGATCCGCCCGAGCGTCTTGCTGATCGCGCCGACATTGGGAGAGATCGACATCCCGTTGTCGTTCACGATGAGGATGATGTCGCGGTCGGAATGGCCGGCGTTGTTCATCCCTTCGTAGGACAGGCCGCAGGTCAGCGCCCCGTCGCCCACCACCGCGACCACCTTGTGCGCGAGACCCTGCAGGTCGCGCGCGGTGGCCATGCCGAGCGCGGCCGACATGGCGGTGCCCGCATGGCCGGCACCGAAATGGTCGTGGGGATTCTCGCCCCGCTTGAGGAAGCCGGAGATGCCGCCGGTCTGCCGCAGCGAATCGAACACGGCATTCCGGCCGGTGAGCAGCTTCCAGGCGTAGGCCTGGTGCCCGACATCCCACACCACTTTGTCGGTGGGCGAATCGAACTCGTAGAGGAGGGCGATGGTGAGCTCGACGACGCCCAGGCTGGCGCCGATATGTCCGCCGGTGACCGAACAGGCTTCGATCAGCCGCTCGCGAATCTCCTCGGCGAGCGCCGGCAACTGGTCGCGGCGAAGGCGCTTGAGGTCCGCGGGACTCGCAATGCCGGCAAGAAGGGACATTCCATTCCCGGGCAAGAGGGCTTACGACCGACGCTGCACAATATAACCGGCGAGGGTCAGCAGGGTGTCGCTCCGGACACCGCCGTCCGCGAGCGCCGCGCGGGCCGCTCCCGCATGACGGAGGGCCTCCTGCCGGGCGCCTTCCTGCCCCAGCACACTCACATACGTAGCCTTTTCCAGGGTCGCATCCCGTCCCGCGGTCTTGCCCAGCTGCTCGGTGGTGGCGGTCGCGTCCAGGAGATCGTCGGCAATCTGGAAGGCGACGCCGACTTCCCGACCGTACGCGGTGAGCGTCGCGACCATCGCATCGTCACCGCCGGCGGCAAGCGCACCGAGGACGCAGGCGGCCTCGATCAGCGCGCCGGTTTTCCGCCGGTGAATGTCGACCAGCTCGGTCAGGTCGAGGGTCCGTCCCTCGGCGACGAGGTCGAGCCACTGGCCGCCGACCATGCCGCGGATGCCGCTCGCTTCGAGGAGGATGCCCGCCATGCGGCCGAGTCGCTCCGCGTCGAGGCCGAGTTCCACGGCGGCGGCGGTCAGCTCTTCGACCGCGACCGGTACCATGACGAACCCTGCGCGGGTCGCGGTGGCCACGTCGTACTGCACGTGCGTCGTCGGCCGTCCGCGACGCTGGTCGTCGTCGTCCATGCAGGGGAGATCATCGTGCACCAGGGAATACGTGTGCACGATCTCGACCGCCGCGGCGATTCCCGCGATCGCCGGCGCGCGCCCACCCGCCGCGCGGTAGCTCGCGAGGACGAGCGCGGGGCGGACCCGCTTGCCGGCGGTGCCGAGCGCATACGCCAGCGCCTCGCCGTGCCGGCCACCGGGTGACCGGCGGAGCAGGCTCGCGCGCGCGGCGAGACGGGCGTCGGTAAGGTCGCGGGCTTCGGTGAGAAGTGCCTCCGCCGACCCGGGACTCATCCCTCGAAGTCGGTGACGTGCAGCTGCCCGGCGGCGTCTTCCAGAACTTTCTGGACCCGGACCTCCGCGTCGGCCAGGCGATCACGCGCGGCGCGAAGCCGCGACACACCTTCCTCGAAGAGCTGAAGCGCGCGGTCGAGGTCGGTGTCTTCCGCTTCGAGGCTGCGGACGATTTCCTCGAGCCGGCGGAGGTCGGTGGTGAGGGAATCTTGGGTTGGGTTCGTCATGAGGGACCGCTCCGTAGGGTCTTCAGCCGTCAGCCGTCAGTCTGCGTGCGCCGCGATGTCCCCGTCGGTCATGCTGAGGTTGAACGCGGTACCGGGCGGCAGATCGGTTCGCCGGCGCGCCACCCGCCCGTCGGCCAGTCTGGCGACGCTGTACCCCCGGCCGAGGACTCTCAGCGGGCTCAGGGCTTCGAGCTGGCCCGAGTATCGGTCGAGCTGGGCGCGGGGTCCGTCGAGGCGCCGTCCCATCGCCACCTGGATCCGATCGCCGCTGCGCGCGAGCCGGGCTCCGACCAGTGCCGTCCGTCTCCTGAGACCGTGGGCGAGCCGGGACGCCAGCGACTGCACATGACGAAGGGTATCCGCCCGATCGGGCAGCGCGCGCTCCACCGCCGCGGAAGGCGTGGCCGCGCGCGCATCGGCAACCAGATCGGTGAGCGAGATGTCGGCCTCATGGCCCACCGCGGAAATGCTCGGAACCCGGAGCCCGGCCACCGCGCGGCACACCTGCTCGTCGTCGAAGGCGCTGAGATCCTCTTTCGAGCCTCCGCCCCGGCCGATGATGCAGAGATCGACCCGCTCCAGGCGGTTGACGACGGCCAGAGCTCTGACCAGCGCCGCGGCGGCTTCCGCTCCCTGCACCTTGGCCGGCACCACCAGAAGCCGGACCGAGGGCCACCGTCTCCTGGAGACGATCATGATGTCGCGCAGGGCGGCGCCATCGGCACTCGTCACCACCGCGATGCGGACCGGGAACGCCGGAAGGCTCCGCTTCCTGAACGGATCGAGGAGGCCGTCCTTTTCGAGGGCCGAGCGGACGCGCTCTCTGGCGAGCTGGGCGAGGCCGATTCCCGAGGTGGGTAGCAACACCTGCACCGACATCCGGAGCTCGCCCCGCTCCTCCCAGACGGTTGGAGTGCCGAGCGCGTAGACCTCGGTACCATCGGCGACGACTGCCCCTACTTTCATCGTGTATGTTTTCCACATGACACAGCGAACCGCACTCTGCGGATCGCACAAACTGAAGTACCAATGGCCACTTCCGTACGCCTTGAACGATGTCACCTCGCCCTTGACCCAGACCGGGCCGGTGGCCGCTTCGACGGATTTACGGAGCGTCGAGACGAGCTCCGTGATGGAGAGGGCGGTAGGGCGGGAGGGCGGGTGGGCGGGTGGTAACTGCCCCTCCGAAGGGGGATCAAACAACGAACCGGTCACAGGGTTGTTTCCTCCCGCCCCTACCGCCCTACCGCCCTGCCGCCCTGCCCCGCCGCCCGCGCGGCCTGCAGCGTATTCATCAGCAGCATCGCAATCGTCATCTTTCCCACTCCTCCCGGGACCGGCGTGATCGCCGAGGCAACCTCGGCAACCCGCTCATAGTCCACGTCACCTACGACCCGATACCCCTTCGGATGGGAGGCATCCGCGACCCGGTTGATCCCGATGTCCACCACGACTGCTCCCGGCTTGACCATCTCGCGCGTCACGAATCCGGGTTTTCCGATTGCGACGACCAGGATGTCGGCTTGCCGCGTGATCGAGGGCAAATCGCGGGAGCGGGAGTGGCAGATCGTCACGGTCGCATTGCCGCCGGGACCGCTTTGGACCAGCAAACTCGCCATCGGCTTGCCCACGATATTCGAGCGGCCGACGATGACGGCGTGGGCTCCCCTGGTTTCGATGCCCGATCGCAGCAGCATCTGCTGTACGCCGAGGGGCGTCGCGGGACGAAAAGCGGTGGGGTCGCCGACGGAGAGCTTGCCCACATTCACCGGGTGGAAGCCATCCACATCCTTCGACGGGGAGATGCGGTTCAGCACCCGGTTCGAATCGATGTGCGGCGGGAGGGGCAGCTGGGTGATGAAACCGTGGATCGTGGGGTCGGCATTGAGCCGATCCACCACCGCGAGGAGCTCGGCCTCGGTGGTCTCGGCGGGAAGCCGTACCGTCTCGGAGAGCATCCCGGCTTCATGGCAGGCCTGCCCTTTGCTCTTCACGTAGATCTGACTCGCCGGATCGTCGCCGACGATCACGACGGCCAGCCCGGGCATGACGCCCGAGGCGACCAGCGTCTTGACCTGCTCGGCGACCTCGGCCCTGATCTCCGCGGCGATCGCGGTGCCATCGAGGATGCGCGCGCTCATCGCGCCAGGCCGACGGCCCGGGTTTCCCGGATGACCGTCACCTTGATCTGTCCCGGATACTGCAACTCCCCCTCGATCCGGCGGGCGATCGTCTCCGCCAGCTCCTGTGCCTTGAGGTCGTCGATCTTTTCGGGCACCACGATGACGCGCACTTCCCTGCCGGCCTGAATCACGTTGGTCTTTTCGACCCCTTCGAATCCACCGGCGATCTCTTCCAATTTGGTCAGCCGCTTGACGTAGGTCTCGAACGCCTCGCGCCGTGCGCCGGGGCGTGCGCCGCTGATCGCATCCGCCGCCTGCACCAGCACCGACTCGATCGTCTCGTGGGGCACGTCGTCATGGTGCGCGGCGATGCAGCCGATGACCGGCGCCGCCTCCCGGTATTTCCGCGCCACTTCCACGCCGAGCTCGACGTGGGTGCCCTCGTTGTCGTGGGTCAGGACTTTCCCGATGTCGTGCAGCAGCCCGCCCCGCTTTGCGAGCGCGACGTTGAGCCCGAGCTCGGACGCCATCATCCCCGCGAGCCAGGCCACTTCCTTCGAGTGATCGTAGATGTTCTGGCCGTAGCTGGTGCGATAGCGCATCCGGCCGACCAGCTTGATGAGCTCGGGATGGAGACCGCTGATCCCGGTTTCGTAGGCGGCTTGCTCGCCCAGCTCCACCAGCTGGACCTCGAGATCGGTGCGGATTTTCTTGACGATCTCCTCGATCCGGCCCGGGTGGATACGGCCGTCGGTGATCAGCGCCTCGAGGGCGCGCCGGCCTACCTCCCTGCGGACCGGATCGAAGCAGGAGACGATGACGGTATCGGGCGTATCGTCGATGATCAGGTCGACGCCGGTGGCTTGTTCGAAAGCGCGGATGTTGCGTCCTTCGCGGCCGATGATGCGCCCCTTCATTTCATCGCTGGGGAGCGCCACCGCCGAGACGGTCGTCTCGGCGGTGTGCTCCGCGGCGAGGCGCTGGACGGCCAGGGCGATGATCTTCTTGGCGTCTTTTTCCGCGTCCTTCTTGGCGAGCTCCCGGATTTCGCGACCGAGTGCGGCGGCCTGGGAGCGCGACTCGTCCTCCACTTTTTGCAGCAGCTCCCGACGGGCTTCTTCCGAGGTCAGCCCCGCGACCCGCTCCAGCTTGCTGTGCTGCTCCTGGATGAGCTCGTCGATCTGTCCTTCGCGGGCTTTGAGCGCCGACTCCTGACGCTCCAGCCCCTGCACCCTTCCGGCAAGCGCCTTCTCCTGCTGGTCGAGCTGCTCGCTCCGGCGGCCGAAGCCTTTCTCACGTTCTTCGGCCCGATGCTCGGTGCGGTCGGCTTCCTCCCGGCGCCGCGCCAGCTCACGTTCTCCCTCTTCGCGGAGCCGGAGCGCTTCCATTTTCCCTTCGATCACCGCCGCCGCTTTGGACTGTTCGGCCTCCCGGCCGGCACGCTCCAGCGTCGCCGCGGCCTGGTCCGCGGCGTCCTTCAGCAGCGTGGCGCCGGTGCGGCGGCGAGCCCGGAGGTAGAGGTTGGAACCGATGAGCGTGAGCAGAATTCCGGCTACGAGCCCCCCCAGGGCGGGGAGCAAATCGGTCGGCGTCATGATATCTCCGCACGCGGCAATCGCCGCGGTGGGTCACTCGGGCAGGGAGCTAAGCCCCCTTGGCGGCGCCGCCCCGTTTCGTTGCCGGCAACAGGCGCGTCAACCGCTCGGTGAGCCCGGTCAGGCGCGCGGACTGCTCCGCGTCACCGTGCCGGGCCTGGAACAACTCATCCGTTATCGCGAGACCGGCCAGCAGGGCGGCCCGGTGGGCGTCGACCGATGGGATCGACCCCCGGATTCGCGCCAGCACGGCGTCGAAATGGGCGGCGACCTCGCGGGTGTACTCCGGGGGGTGCTCCGAGCTCACCGTCAGCTCGGTTCCGCCCAGCTGAATCTTGACCGAGTGCCGGGGCGCGGTCATGCCGCACCTTCCGCATCGTGCTCTTCGACAAATCGGAGGCGGCTCTTCAGCTGCTCGATCTGCTCCCGGGCCGCCGAAATGCGCTGCTGCAGCACGCGATTCTCGCCTTCCAGCAGACCCACGCGCTGCCGGGCCTGCAACAGCTCGGGACCGGTGTGACTCCTTCCCTTGCCCTGGGTCAGCTCCTGCTCGGCCTTGAGGCTCCTGTCCCGCCAGGAACCAAGCTCCGTCTCGAGCGCCTCGACGAGGCGCTCCAGTTGGGCGAGCGAAGGGATATCAGGCCGTGCGTACGGTGACGTCAAGCGATTGCCCCACCTGGGTGATGATCCGCTGGATGACCGCGTCCACCTCGGCGTCGCGCAGCGTACGGTCCCGCCTCCGAAAAACCAGGCGCAGGGTCACTCCCCGGCGGCCCGGCGGCACCTTGTCTCCCCGGTACTCGTCGATCACGTCCAACGATTCGAGCAAGCCGCCTCCGGTCTCGCGCACCGCATCGGAGACGGTCCTGACCGCCACCGCCGCGGGCAGAACGAGGGCGAGATCCCGGGTGACTGCCGGTGTAGCCGGAAGCGGACGAAACGGGCGTACCGGGCGCGAACCAGGATCCACTTCGACTTCGAGACCGTAGAGTGGTGCCGCCCAGGGTGGCGCGTCGGCACTCCGTGGTCCGGCGCGACCGACCTCCCGACCGTCGGGAAGCCGGGCAATCCAGCCCGCACCATCAACTTGCACCGAGGCACCGGGAATCGCCAGAGAGACGGTGCGCTCGAAGAGTCCCTTCAGGTCCCAGAGATCGGTGTCCGCTGGATGCCCTCCGTCGGTCCAATGGGCCGGTGAGCGAACGCCCGTCAGCACGATCGCGGCACAGGTACGCTCGCCGGGAAGAAGCTCCCCGGCGCCCGGCTGCGAAAAGACGGTTCCGAGCTCGAAGAGCCGGATGTCCCTCATCTGGGCGGCCCAGTTCCTCTCGGCCTGGCGCACCAGCCCCGGCACGAGGCTGGTCCGGAGGAAGCCATGCTCGGCCGACAGCGGATTGAGCACCGGCACCGCATCGGGGGCATCCTGCGGTCCCAGGGAGACGAGCACCGCTTCGTAAAAGCCCTCCGCAATGAAGTGGCGCCGGAGCTTGCCAAGGGCGATTTCGATCGGAGCGTCGACCTGGTTCCCGGCGCGGAACGGCCTCAGGTCGTCGGGGAAATTTCCGAATCCGTAGATCCGGGCGACTTCCTCGACCAGATCGATCTCTTCGCGCAGGTCGGGCCGCCACCCTGGCACCTCGACGCCGATCCGGTGTTCGGCCGGCTTCGCGACCACCGTGCATCCGATGGCCACCAGGCACTGCTCGAGCACGTGAACCGGGAGTTCGACGCCCAGCACCTGCGCGGTGCGCGCGGTGCGGAGAAAGATGCGGGGAGGGTGCGCCGGCTCGGGCCAGCAGTCGGCAGGCTCTCCCTCGAGCCGGCCTCCGGCAACTGCCAGCAGCACCGCGATGCCGCGCCGCAGTGCATCGGGCACCGCCCAGAGATCGGTCCCCCGCTCGAATCGCTGGCTCGCCTCGGTGACCAGGCCGGCTGCCTTCCTGGCGCGGCGGACGTCTTTCGGCGCGAACCAGGCGCACTCCAGGAAAATGTCCGTCGTGCCGGCGGACACTTCGGAGCCGTGTCCCCCCATCACTCCCGCGATGCCGACCGGACCCTTGGCGTCGGCGATCACGGTCGTGTCAGGTGCGAGGGCGCGGGTTATGCCGTCGAGGGTAGTGAGCTGCTCCCCGGCGCGGGCGAGCCGCGCGGTGACGGCACGCCCCGCGAGCGTGGCCAGATCGTAGGCGTGCTGCGGCTGCCCCAGCTCGAGCATCACATAGTTGGTCGCGTCGACCACGTTGTTGATGCTGCGCTGACCGACGGATTCCAGCCGCGCACGAAGCCATTCCGGTGAAGGGCCCACGCGCACGTCGCGGATGACTGCCCCCGTGAACCGCTTGCAGGCGGACGGCTCGATGGTGACGGTGACGCCGCCGGTGGTGACGGTCGGTTGGGCGGTAGGGCGGTTGGACGGGAGGACGTCCGGCGCTCCGGGGATATCGGGAAGCCGAAATGTGGTGCGGTATGCGGCGGCCAGCTCGCGCGCCACACCCTTGTGGCCGAGGAGATCGGCTCGCACCGGCGAGACATCGAGCACGAGGCAATCGTCGTCGAGGGCGATGGCCGAAAGAAAGGGCGTGCCCGGCGCCGCGTCGGTGGTGAGCGTCATGATCCCGTCGTGGTCGCTCCCGAGTCCGAGCTCCCGCGGGGAACAGAGCATCCCCTCCGACGTCTCGCCACGGATTTTCCGCTTCTCGATCTTGAGCCCACCGGGAAGCGTCGACCCGACCCGGACGAACGGATACTTCCGGCCCGCTTCGACGTTCGAGGCTCCGCAGACGACATTGCGGAGGTGGGGCGTTCCGTCATTGACCGTGCAGAGTCTGAGCCGGTCGGCGTCGGGGTGCGGCCGAACCGATTCGACCAGCGCAACCACGATCTCACGCAGGTCGGCGTGGATCGGTTCGATCGCGTCGGCGGGCGCACCGAGGAGCGCCAGTTTGTCGGCCAGGTCCCCGACCTCGAGCGGCCGCCGCAGAAACGCCTCGAGCCAGCGGCGTGAGGCCTTCATGCGTCCCCCTGCCCCGCAAGCTGGCGCAGCACACGCATGTCGGCGTTACTGAGCAGCCGGAGATCGGGAATGTCGTAACGCTGCAGCGCGGTGCGTCCCGGGCCCAGGCCGAATGCCCACCCGGTGTACTTCTCCGCATCCACACCGCAATTAGTCAGCACGGCGGGGTGCACCATGCCGCAGCCGAGCAGCTCCATCCATCCGGTCTGCTTGCATACGGGGCAGCCGCTGCCGTGGCAGAGCTGGCACTCGACGTCGAGCTCGGCCGAGGGCTCGGTGAACGGAAAGTAGGAGGGGCGGAAACGCACTTTCGTCGTCGCCGAGAAAAACCGGCGGGCAAAGTTGGTGAGCGTTGCCTTGAGATCGACGAAGCCGATCCCCTCGTCGACGGCGAGGCCCTCGATCTGCAGAAAGGCCGGCGTGTGCGACGCGTCGGCGGTGTCGTTCCGGTAGCACATGCCGGGGATGACCACACGGTATGGCGGCGGCCCCGCCTGCATGACCCGGATCTGCACCGGCGACGTGTGGGTGCGGAGCAGCACCTTTTCCCCCGGGCCCTGCGACAGGTAGAGGGTATCGTGCATGTCCATCGCGGGATGATCGGGCGGAAAATTGAGCGCGCCGAAGTTGTACCACTCGGTTTCCGCCTCCGGACCGACGGCGACCACGAAGCCGAGCTCGCGAAAGATCGCCACGATCTCGTCGACGACCAGGGTGACCGGATGCTGCGCACCGATCCAGCGGCCCCGGCCGGGCATTGACAGGTCCTGGGTACTGGGTGCTGGGTGCTGGGTGGCTGCCTGGGCTTCGCGGGCAGCAAAGGCATCCTCGAATGCTTGCTTGATACGGTTCACCGCCTCACCGAACCGCTTGCGCTCTTCGATCGGGAGGGTCGCGAGCGTCTTCATCGCCGCGGTGAGCGCGCCCTGTTTCCGGCCGAGCACGGCGATGCGCTCGGCCTCGAGGGCGGGCGCGTCGAGTCCCGCCACGGCGTCGAGGCGGGGGAGGAGGACATCGAGCTCGGCGTAACCGGTTGGATTCATTCGGGGGCTATCCGCTATTGGCTATCGGCTATCGGACGAGCTATCGGCTAGCTGATAGCCTGACCGACAGCCGGTAGCAGATAGCCGACAGCATCACTTACGCCGCTGCCTTGGCCATTTCTGCGATTTTCGCAAACGCGTCAGCGTCATGCACCGCCAGATCCGCCAGCACCTTCCGGTTGATCTCGATGCCGGCCTTCTTGAGCCCCGCCATGAGGCGGCTGTAGCTCAGGTCGTGAATCCGGGCCGCGGCGTTGATCCGCGTGATCCACAGGGTGCGGAAGTCGCCCTTCTTCTTGCGCCGGTCGCGGTAGGCATAGGCCATTCCGCGCTCGACGTTTTCCTTGGCGGCCTTATACAGCTTGCTGCGAGCCTGGAAGCCACCCTTGGCGGCCTCCATGATCTTCTTTTTCCGGGCGTGGTGCGCGACGCCATTCTTTACGCGAGGCATGGGACCGTCCTCCTAGGCCTGGAGCAGGCGGTTGACACGGCGAAAGTCGGCGGAGCTCACCAGGGCGGGCTTGCCCAGCTGGTTCTTCCGCTTGCGCGTCTTCTTGGTCAGGATGTGCCGCTTGTTGGCCCGGCCGCGCTTGAGCTTGCCGCTGCCCGTCACGGTGAACCGCTTCATCGCGGCGCGCTTGGTCTTCATTTTCGGCATTGCAGTCTCCTCGAGCGAGCGGCCCTATTTGGGCGCGATCACCATGGTCATGTTGCGCCCTTCCAGCCGGGCGTCGAATTCAATCTTTCCGATGTCGGCGAGGGCGGTTGCCACCCGGTCGAGCACGGCCTTGCCGAGATCGATCCGGGCCATCTGCCGGCCCCGAAACATCATCGTGACCTTCACCTTGTCGCCGCCCTGCAGAAATTCGCGCATGTGGCGGGTCTTGAAGTCGAAGTCATGGTCGTCGATGCCGGGGCGGAACTTCACCTCCTTGATATCGATGACATGCTGTTTCTTCTTGGCCGCCCGCGCCGCCTTCGCCTCCTCGAACTTGTACTTGCCGTAGTCCATGATCTTGACCACCGGGGGGCGGGCCGTCGGGGCCACCTCCACCAGGTCGAGACCCCGCTCTTCGGCCGCGGCGAGTGCCTCCTCGATCGTCAACACCCCCAACTGTTCGCCGGAATCGGAAATGACCCGAACCGGGCTGATCCGGATCATCCGGTTGACCCGGGTCCGACGTTCGCGCTCGTTTGTGCTCAGTGGGCAGCCTCCTGTCTGGCGAAACAAAAAAACACCCCGCGGGCGGGGTGTTCCGGAGCGCTCGACGGCCGGCTGAGCGGCTCAAGGGAGCGATTCTGGAACCCGGTCGCCCATGCTGCTGGCTCAGGGTGGGGGGCGGTTGGGCCCCCGCTTGAGGGGGGAAGACTAACGGGTGAAGCGTGAACGGTCAACGGTGAACGGTGAACGGGACCAGCCCGACTCCCGGGAATCGTCTCGCCTGTCCGGGTGGCCCACAGATGTCACAGATTGCGCAGACATGACGCGGCAAACCCACCAAATCGGTGTCATCGGTGTAATCTGTGGGAACATGGTTGAGCACCGCTGGGCTATACTTGGTCGGGTCACCAACCGAATTCATCAGAAGCAAACCAGTCGAAGCGGAGGCGCCCGTGGCGCGCACTCACCTCTCCCGTATCATGACCCTCGCGGCACTCGTCCTCGCCGCAGCCACCGACCTCACCGCCCAGTCTCCCGACCTTTACTCCGGAATGCACTGGCGCCAGATCGGACCCACCCGCGCCGGCCGGGGACGATCGATCACCGGGGTTCCGGGCCAGCCCAATCTTTTCTACACCGGATTCGACAACGGCGGCGTCTGGCGCACCACCGATTTCGGCTCCACCTGGGAGCCGATCTTCGACCGTGAATCCACCGGGTCGATCGGAGCGATCGCGGTGGCGCCGTCGGATCCGAACATCATTTATGTGGGCACCGGTGCGGGAATCATTCGTCCCGACCTGGCCACCGGCGACGGCATGTACAAATCCACCGATGCCGGGAAGACGTGGACCCGCCTCGGCCTGTTCGACAGCCAGATGATTGCCATGATCGACGTGGACCCCCGCGACCCGAATCGTCTCTTTATCGCCGTCCTGGGCCACCCGTATGGGCCCAATGCAGAGCGCGGTGTGTTCCGATCCACCGACGGCGGCAGAACGTTTTCGAAAGTGCTCTACAAGGACGAGTACACCAGCGCGAACGATGTCCGCATCGACCCGAGCGATCCGAACCTCGTGTATGCGACGCTCTGGGAGCAGCAGCAGAGCTTCATCGAGGGCCGAGGATTCGGCGCCGCGGGCACCGGGCTCTTCAAATCGACCGACGGCGGCACCACCTGGAAGGCGATCGGCGAAGGACTCCCCGCGGTCCTCCAGGCCAACATCGCGCTGGCTCCCGGCAATCCCAAGACGCTCTATGCCATCGTCGCCCCCGCTGCGAGCCCCGGTACCGCGGCCGGCCCGATCGGCATCTACAAGTCCACCGACGCGGGAGAGCACTGGTACCTCGCCGCGCGCGGACCGAATGCCGCGCCCGGTGGCCGGGAGCGGGCGCCCGACCCGCGGCCCCTGGCCCGCATCGGAGGTGGAGACCTCCCCACCCTTGCGGTCGATCCGAAGAATGAGAACGTCGTCTACAGCGCGTCGGTGGTCATGTGGCGCACCGAGGATGGCGGACTGACCTGGACGGCGGTGCGCGGCGCCCCGGGCGGCGATGACTACCAGCGAATCTGGATCAACCCCGACAATCCGAACATCGTCGCCACCATAGCCGATCAGGGCGCGGTGATCTCCGCCAACCGCGGCAAGTCATGGAGCAACTGGTACACTCAGCCCACGGCGGCGATGTTTCACGTGACGGCGGACAACGCCTTTCCCTACCGGCTGTGCGGCGGGCAGCAGGACGCCGGCTCCGCCTGCGTGGCGAGCCGCTCGATGGATGGCCAGATCACCTTTCACGACTGGCACCCGGTCAACATTCAGGAGTACGGCATCGCCGCCCCGGATCCGCGGGATCCCGACATGGTGTTCGGGAGCTCGCGGAACACGGTGACGCTCTACAACCGGAAAACCGGCCAGACCACCCAGGTCGGTCCCGACATGAGCGCCCGCGGACCGAACGGCGAGAGCTACAACCGGAACGTCCGCACCATGCCGCTGCATTGGAGTCCGGTGAGTCCCGACGTGCTCTTTTACACGTCGAACGCGGTATGGAAGACCATCGACCGGGGCCACAGCTGGACCCGGATCAGCCCCGACCTGGCTCGCCAGACGTGGGCCGTTCCGGCGAATGCCGGGAAGTACGCGGCCGGCGTCACGCCGGGTCCGCTCGGCGTGATCACCGCACTCTCGCCCTCACCGCGCAGCGTGGCGGTTCTCTGGGCCGGCACCGACGACGGAAACATTCAAACGACCATGAACGGCGGGACGACCTGGACCAACGTCACCCCCGCCGCGATCAAGCCCTGGACCCGGATCTTCAACATCGAGGCGGGCCATTTCGATACCCGGACCGCCTACGCCGCGGCCAACACCATGCGGGTGGACGACCCTAACCCGCATTTCTGGCGCACCCACGACGGCGGGAAGACCTGGACCGAGATCACCAACGGCATCGCACCCGGTGCCGTGGCGAACTCGATCCGCGAGGACCCCAGAGTCCGCGGACTCCTCTACGCAGCGACCGACACCCAGGTGTGGGTGTCGGTCGACGATGGTGACCACTGGCAGTCCCTGCGGCTCGACATGCCGGCGATATCGGTCCGCGACATCCGGATCAAGGACGACAGCACCTGCCTCTGCGCCGATCTGGTCGCGGGAACCCACGGCCGGGGCTTCTGGATTCTCGACAACGTGACACCGCTTCGCCAAATGGCGGAGGCGGCGCAGGCCAAGGCGGCGAACGCCGCATTCCTGTTCCGTCCCGCGACGGCGGTGCGGGTGCGGTTTGCCACCAACGATCCGACGCCGTGGCCGCCGGAAATCCCCGCGGGGGAGAATCCTCCCCCCGGCGCGCTGCTCGACTATTACCTGCCCACCAGCGGATCGGGCCCGGTCAAGCTCGAAATCCTCGATGCGTCGGGAGCGTTGGTGCGGGGCTACTCCAGCGATGACCGGCCACCCCCGGATCCGGCGCGCGATCTCGAAGGGTACAACCGCCGCTGCCAGGAAACTCCCTCCGCCCCGTATTGCGGAACCCCGCTCTACTGGCCCGCGCCGGCCATGGTCGTGTCGACCGAACCAGGCATGCACCGCTTCTCCTGGGACATGCGCTACGCTCCGATTACCGAAGACCTGCCCGGCAGCGTCATTGCGACAGGCGCGGTGCCCCGGCGGTCGTATCCGCAGACCAACTCGCCGTGGGCTCCATCGGGCCGGTACACGGTGCGGCTTACGGTCAACGGCGTGACTCAGACCCAGCCGCTCACCTTGAGTCTGGATCCACGAGTCAGGATTTCGCCCGCGGCGCTGGCCCAGCTGAACGGTCTTTCCGGTGAGATGTACCGCGGTGCGAAGGCGGCGCAGGCTGCCTACGCCGAGGGAAGAGCGCTGGTGGCCGCGTTGGAAAAGGCGCAGGGGGCCGACATCGATGCGTTCAAGGCACAGGTCGACTCGCTGGCGCCTGCAGCGCGCCCGCAACAGGGGTTTGGCGGTTTCGGTGGAGGCGCGCCGGCAGGGCCGCCGACCCTCTCCGGCACCAGCGCGGCGATGCTGGCGGCGGCGATGGCGATGCAGCGCGCCGAGGTGGCGCCGACCGCGAGCCAGATCGCCGCGGTCGGGCGGGCCCGTGCGCAATGGGCCGCCCTCCTTCCCCGGTGGACGGCGCTGAAGACGACGGGGCTCGCCGCGCTCAATGCGAAGCGGACGGCCGCGGGGCTGGCGCCTATCGTACCATAGCGGTGAGAGGTGAGAGGGAAACAACCGCCGCCTTGGCAGGCGACGCCCCTCCCTACGTTTCCCTCAGGGCGACAGCCGCTCGACCGCATCGAACAGCTGCTCGAAACCTTCGACCACGAACAACACCGGCTGCAGTTCATCGATCCGGAACGGCTGTTGGAGCACGGCGTCCAGCGCGAAAGGGCGCCGCTCGCAGGTCGGACCCAGCGCGTTCGCGGCGTCGGCATGGGAGGAAATCAGGCCGCTGCCGTAGACGTTCACCTCCCCGCCCTCGCGGATCAACCCGAATTCGACCGTAAACCAGAAGAGCCGCGCCATCCGCTCGGTCTCCTCCGGCGTCGCGGCACTCGCGGCCAGGGCGCCGAAGCGCTGCAGGAATTCGGCGAAGACCGGATCGGCATGCAGCGGCACGTGGCCGAATACATCGTGGAAGATGTCGGGCTCGGGAACGTAGTCGAGCCGGTCTGCCGCCCGGATCGTCACGGTGGTCGGAAACGTCCGGTTCGCGAGGCAACGGAAGAATTCGGTGGCGGGAAGGAACCCGTCGACCGGCACCGCGGACCAGCCGGTCCGCGCCACCAGCCGCCGATTGAGACTCGCCAGGTTCGGAATACGGCGCTGATCGAGACCGATCGCGGCCGCACCCTCGAGAAAGACCCGGCTGGCGGTCTCGCGGAGCGCGGGCATCCGGCGTGAATAGAGCGTCGCCCAGACCTGATGCTGCTCGTCGGAATAGGCGTCCCACTCCTGGTGGATGAACGGGGCGGCGAGCGACTCCTGCATGGGGACCTCCTGCTGGGGAAAAAGAAAAGCGGCCCGTGGATTTCACGGGCCGCTCGGAGCGTCGGGATTCGGTGCGAGTGCTACGCGGTCGAATGCCTCCGGCTACGGCCCGTGGGTCGGGTCGCGTAATACATGGAGCGCTGGTAGCTGGCCGGGGCGATCATGGTCCGCATGGGTAGAACAGTAGTCATTACTTCCGCCCCAACGCAAGGTGAAGGAATTCTTCACGCCGCGCACCGCACTCGCGGAGGATCCCCCGCACCGCACTGGTGATCGTTCGCGACCCCTGTTTCTCGACCCCGCGCATCATCATGCAGAGGTGCTGGGCCTCCACCACCACGCCGACACCCCTCGGCCGGAGTGCGGCCATCAGGGCGTCCGCGATCTGCTCCGTCAACCGCTCCTGGACCTGGAGGCGTCGGGCAAAGACATCCACCAGTCGGGGAATCTTGGAGAGGCCGATGATCCTCCCGTCTGGAACATAGGCCACATGCACCTTCCCGATGAACGGCAGCATGTGGTGCTCGCAGAGACTGTAGAATTCGATGTCCCGCACCAGGAGCATGCTTTCGTGCTCCTCCTCGAAGACGCCGCGGCCTACCGCATCTGCTCCAGTCATTCCCGATCCACCGAGAAGCCAGCGTAATGATTTCGCGACCCGCTCGGGGGTTCGGAGGAGGCCGGCTCGGTGCGGATCCTCGCCGAGAAGGGTGAGAATTCGTCCGATCAGCTCGGCGATCTCGGGTTCCGCATCGTCACCATCGATCGCGAGGTCGTTCCGACCGGGCGATCGCGGGGCGAGGGCAAGCGCCGGTCCATTCATCGCGAGCGCTCCTCGAGGGTCCGTTCCGCCAGCAGCGACGCGGTGTCGTTGCCGACCGTCGCGACTCCCCGAATGCGGCCGTCCTCATGGTAGAGCGTCACGCCCCGGCCGGTCCGTCGGGATGCCTGCCGTGCACGGTCCGCGTGGCCCACGTAGTTCAGGCCCCAATCCATTCCCGGAAAGCTGGTCCAGAAGAAGGGCACCGCATCAAACCGCCGCCGTTCGCCAAGCATGTTTCGCGCGGCGGTCTGGCCTTGACGCTCCGCGACGACCCAGTGCTCGACCCGGAGCCGGCGTCCCGTTCGCGAATCCGGCCACGACGCGATGTCGCCCGCGGCGTAGATGCCGGGATGACTGGTTTCCAGAAACTCGTCGACTTCGACCCCGTCGTGCACCCGAAGGCCTGCCTCGATCGCCAGCGAAACCCGGGGGCGGACGCCGATGCCGACGACGACCAGATCCGCTGAATGCCGGGTGCCGTCATCCAGGTACACTTCCGTCGCGGTAATGCGAAGTGGCCGGGTGCCAGGGTGGAAGCAGATACCGCGCGCTTCGAATCGATTCCGGACGTCCCCCCCAATCTCCGAGCCCAGCGTCTTTTCGAAGGGGACCCGGTCCCGTGAGACCACGCGAACCGGGAGTCCGCGCGCGGCAAGTGAGGCGGCTACCTCCATGCCGATGAAGCTCGATCCGATGACGACGGCCTGGCGAGCCCGGCCCGCGAGGTCGATAACGGACCGGCTGTCCTCCAGTGTTCGGAGCAGCCGGACGTGAGGCAGATCTCCCCCCGGTACACTCAGCTCGATCGGACTCGCGCCGGTGGCGAGGAGGAGCCGATCCCAGCGGAGGCGCGCTCCGCCGGCCAGCGAGATGGTCCGCGCCGCGGGGTCGAGACCGGCGACCGCGTCGGGCATCCGCTCGATGCCGTGATGTTCGTAGAAGCCCGGCGGCCGAAGCGGGATCCAGTCCTCGGCGGCGCTGCCGGCGAGGTAATCCTTGGAAAGATTCGGGCGGTCCACCGGCTCGGAGACGACCGGATCAATCAGGGCGATGCTGCCGGAATAGCCGAGCCGACGAAGCATCTCGGCAGCACTACTCCCCGCGGCCCCGGCGCCGGCAATCACCACCCGCGATGGCCAGTCGGGTCGGGAGCGCAGAGGTACAACCGGGGTGAGTGGATCCCGCTCCCGCTTCTCTCCCACCACGACACGGCCGTCCCGCAATGTGACCCCGTATGTCGGGATCGGATTCAGTGCGGGTGCCCGGGTCGCGTCGCCGGTGCGGAGATCGAAGGCGGCGTGGTGCCAGGGGCAGCGGATTTCATCATGCACCACGAGTCCCTGAGCGAGCGGGCCGCCGTAGTGAGAACAGTGCGCACCGAGAGCGAAGACCTCACCGTCGCACTTGACCAGTATCACAGGCTCGCCGCGCAGGTGGCCCGCAAACGGCTGCCGATCCGCAAGGGCACCGAGTGGAAGTCCGCCGGCAAGGTCGGGACCCGTGAGATCCTTCGCATCGCTTCCCATCGCTTGGCTCCGATTCCCGTCAAAACGTGTTGAGGTAGGACACCAGGTCCGCGCGCTGGCGCGCGGTGAGTCCGAGGCTCAGAGCTCGATCGTAGTGGGCGACGACCGCCTCGAGATTCGCCGCACTTCCATCGTGGAAATACGGCGGATGCTGCCAGAGCGCCCGGAGAGGCGTGGTCCTGTAGCGCCGGGTTGCCGTGCGCTCCGCATAGCGGGAATCCATGCCGGTTTCCCACGCTTCGTGCAGCCGCCCCAGGCCCACATCCGTGAACTGCCTTCCGGGAATGTGACAGCCGGCGCAGCGTCCCTCGCCATTGAAGACGGCCTTGCCCCGCTCCACCGCCGGGACGTCGACGGCCGCGGGCGCGTGTGGTGCGACGAGGCTCAATTGATACTCCGCGAGCGCCGGCAGTTTCGAGGTCACGAGGTCCGGGCTGTTCCGAACATCGATGCCCAGGCGGGAATCCTGAAAGTTCCCCCGGCCGTGCATCTGGGTCACCGCCACATACGCATTCCAGTACGACACAGGGCCTTCACCGGTGTAGGTCTCCCGGGCCACACCATGGAGCCCATACGCCGGCGGAATCACGATTGGAGTGTTCTTACCGTCCCGATTGATCCGCGGATCGAATTTCCCCGGCCCCCACGACCGCATAATCGCCTTCAATTCGTCCGGGATCGCCGGGGAGAGCGCCACGATCGCCCCGGGGTTGAGGCCGGTCGCCGCCCAGCCATCCTGCCGCTGGCCGATCCCAGGCGCGAATGAGTTGTTGGTCCGGGAGTGGCAGAGGGCGCAGGTGATCCCGACGCGGACCAGGGTATCCCTGCCGTTGATGTTCTCGACCGTCCCGTGCACGCCGAGGACGGCGTTGAGCTTGAGCAAGGTGACGGTCGTAGCGGGGTCGTCCAGGTCGACCTGCCCCGCCGCGATCGCGTCCTTCACCGCCTGCGGGAGGGCGTCGGCGTCCACATTGAGGCCGACGGAGAGCGCCACCTTCGGGCTCACGACGGAGCCGATCACCTCATGGAGCCGGGCGGTGTCGGTCCAGAAGACTTCGTTGCCGAAAGTGTCATGACGGAACACCTCCTTCCCTTCCGCCACGAGAACGGGATCGAGGGGCCGGAGATCATCGCCATCCCCCGCGCCGGAGGGGCTCTGGTCACAGGCGGAGAGCGCGGTCGCCACCAGCAACAGCGTAGCGGATGCGACCCTGCCCGAAGGGTGAATTCCGACTATGCTACCCGTCATCTTGGCTGCCTCCCCGGCCGGCGCGAACGCCGGGTTAGCGGGTGATGAGCCTGCCCTGCATGGTCGGGTGAAACGCACAGACATAGGTGATTTCCCCCCGCCGGCGTGACACGAAGACTCCGCGCCCTCCCTGAGCGATCGGCCCCGTGTCCCATTGGGACTTGGCCGTCGCCGTATGCGGCACGATGTCTCGGTTGATCCAGACCACGGAATCTCCCGGCGTCACCTCGAGGACCGCCGGATCAAAAGCCATCCCCTTGATCTCGACCACGTGCCGCCTCGGTGCCGGCTGAGCTCCGGCCAGGAGCGTCCGGCTGCCGAGAAGCGCCGTCGCCCCCAGCCCCACCAACACCAAGAGCCGGAGCCACAGGGAGCCCAGGGGGATCATTGCGCGGCCGGCAGCGAGCTGCGGAGCTGCTTCGCGTGGGCCAGATGCGCCGCGATCGCCGGCCGCACGTCCACCAGGAGCTTTTTGAGCTCGGCGTTCTCGGTCGTGGGGATCAGGAGGCCGTCGAGCGCCTCCAGTACCGCCTGGTGGTAGGCCACTTCGCGGTCGATGTAGGCAACGTCGAAGGAGGCGCCGCGGAGCTTCTCGAGGGGCGCCCGCGCCGTCGCGGCGCCGGCCAGGAGCGACTGGCTGACCGCATTGTCCTTGGGGGTGACCCCGAGCCGTCCTGCCAGGGCAGCAGCCTGGGCGTTCACTGCCGAGTGGTCGGTGATCATGGTGTTGGCAAACGCCTTGACGTCACGATTGCCGGCCCGGGATTGCGCCAGGCGCGCCAGCTCGATGTCGATGCTGTTGGCGGTCACCGCGACGTGGGCGACTTCCGGGTCGGATAAATCGGGTGGACCGGACTGCGCTGACAGTTCGATCGGCGCGGCAAGTACGAGCAGGAACCCCAGCAGCTTGGTTGGCGGAAAGTGGGTCATAGGACCTCCTAAGATGGATGAGGTACTCGAGCGGGAACTCGTTGACCCGAATAACCTACGATATATGCTGCATTATGTCAATAGATTTATGTGATTAATGGACAACTCAAGCAATATCTTATATCTTCTTTGCGTCTTTGCGTCTTTGCGTCTTTTGCGTCTTTGCGTCTTTCCGCCCGAGGCCCTAGATGACCAACTGGCTCACCCGACTGCTCGGCGAAACCCAGGTCAAAATGCTGGTGCTGCTCCGGCGCTCCCGGCAGACCATCACCGGCCTGGCGGAGCACCTGGAGCTGACCGACAACGCCGTCAGGACCCACGTGGCTGCCCTGGACCGGAACGGGATGATCGAGCAGGTGGGCACCCGTCGGGAGGCGAGGGGGAAGCCAGCCCGGGTCTATGCGCTCACCCGGGAGGGGGAGGAGCTCTTCCCCAAAGCCTACGCCCTGGTTCTGGCTGGGTTGGTCGAGGAGGTCTCCCGGACCGAAGGCCGGGACCGGGCCATCGAGCTGCTCCGGGCGGTCGGGGAACGAGTGGCGGAACGGATAGAGCCGTCACGGGACCCCAAGGCACGGGTCAAGGCGGCAGCCGCCGCCTTGCGAGGCCTGGGGGGTGATGTCGAGATCCAGCGGAATGACCGCGGATGGCTCCTGCAGGGCCACGGGTGCCCACTCTCGGCGGTCACATCCAGGCACCCGGAGGTCTGCGCCGTCGCCAAGGCGCTGGTGGAGGAAATCACCGGCCAGCAGGTGACCGAGTGCTGTGACCGGAGCGACCGCCCCCGGTGCGCCTTCCAGGTGTCCGGGGCGCCTCCCGAAGCGGCCTGATCCCGCCGTCGGCGGTTTGACGGCTATTATCCGGTCACAAGAGGCACAAGGAGCCGCCCCGTGCACCGGAACTGGACGTACGCCGCGTTCGTGACCAATCCCGCCACCAACAACGTGACCGCCACGATGGTCAGGCTCGTCTGGTCCCTCTACTTGAACGACAAGGAGACCGTCTCGGGCACCCTCGATACGACCCTGGCCTTCCCCCCCGGGCAGCCAACCACCTTCCCGATGCGAATGCGGCTCAACCTGGTCCAGTTTTTCGAGGGACCGGCCGAGAGCCTGGTGGACATCGCCGCCTCGGTGGCCGGGCTCTCCAGCGATTCGACCAGGATCTCGCTGCGCGGCGTCCCGACGATCGATACTCCGCTCGGCCGGATCAGCTATCCGTCGCCCATTACCATCGTCTCGCGGACGGTCGGAGGTCCTCCATGAGAGAGACCACATCCCGTCGGGAATTCCTCGGCGCCCTCGCCGGCGCCTCGTCCGCGTACGCCGCACTTCCCCTGCTCCGGACGGTCGAGATGCAAGACGGTGAATCTGTGTGGCGCGCGCTTCAGTCCGAGTTCACATTCGACAGCCGCCTCGTCCCGATGAACGCGGCCAACATGTGTCCCCCGCCCCGCTCGGTCATCTCCGCGGTCGAGTCCGCCAACCGCTCGGTGGACGCCGACGTCTCCTTCCACAACCGCGCCCGATACAACGCGCTGCGGGAGACGGTGCGCGCCGGGGTGGCTCGCTTTCTCGATGGTGACGCCGACGAATTCGCCATCATCCGGAATGCCTCCGAGGGGAACAACATCGTCGTCGCCGGCCTGTCCCTCGGCCCCAGTGACGACGTCCTGATCACCGATCAGAACCACGCCAGCAACGGGCTCGCCTGGGAGGCGCAGGCGGCCCGCCGTGGATTCACCGTGACGCGGCTGGCACTGCCGCCCAATCCCTCGAGCGGGGATGAGCTATCCGCCGCGGTGACGAAGGCGATGACTCCGCGCACCCGGGTGCTGGCCTTTTCCGACGTCTCCAACTCGAGTGGGATGCGGCTTCCCGCGGCCGAGCTCTGCCGCCTGGGGCGAGCGCGGGGAATCCACGTCCATATCGACGGCGCGCAGACGATGGGCGCGATGCGTCTCTCGATGCGCGACCTCGGCGCCGGCTCCTACACCGCCAGCACCCAGAAGTGGCTGATGGGTCCCCGCGAGGGAGGCGTACTGTTCGTCCGCAAGGATCTGATTCCGAACATCCAGCCGGCGGTGATCAGCCGCGGCTTCAGCGACCCCGCCGATCCCGGTCCGTCGAGCGCGAGGAAGCTCGATATGCTCGGCCAGCGCAACGAAGGGGTCATGGCGGGCTTCGGCGCCGCGATCGCGTTCGTGGAGCGAATCGGGATCGACAGGATTCAGGCCAGGGTGGCAGCGCTCGCGGCTCATCTCACCGCCGGGCTCCGCGACATTCCGGGATACAGCCTGGTGACGCCCTCCGCCCCCGGCTGCTCCCTCGGCGTGATCGTGGGACGCTTCGAGGGGTTAGACCATCAGAAGCTGCATGACCGGCTCTATCACGGACACGGCGTGGCGAGCGCGCCGACCGGCGGACTGCGGCTCTGCGCGCACATCTATAACACGATGGCCGACGTGGACCGTGCGATTCGCGCGGTGGCCGCCGCGAAGAGCGAGGTCTGACTGTCCGGTAACGCGGGGTCTCTTGCACGGCTCGCGCTCGCGCTGAGTTTTGCCATCGCGCCGCGCCTTGCTGCGCAGGTGGGATACGACCCGTCGGCCGACAATCTTGCCGCGCGCGAGTGGTTCCAGGACGCGAAGTTCGGAATGTTCATTCACTGGGGCATCTACAGCGTCCTGCAGGACGGCGAATGGGTGATGAACAACCGAGGGATGCGGGTCGCGCAGTACGAGACCCTCGCCCCGCAATTCAACCCCGACAAGTTCGATGCGGCCGCGTGGGTGAGCCTCGCCCGGGCCGCGGGCATGAAGTACATCACGATCACCAGCAAGCATCACGACGGGTTCGCGATGTACGACTCGAAGATCTCCGACTGGGACATCGTGGATCGCACGCCCTTCCACCGCGATGTGCTGGCGGAGCTTGCGCGGGAGTGCCGCGCGCAGGGCGTCAAGCTGTTCTTCTACTATTCGCAGCTCGACTGGCGGCATCCGGATTTCTATCCGCGTGGGCAAACCGGACGGACGGCGGGACGCCCGGATTCGGGGCGCTTCGAGCGGTACCTCGGGTATATGGATGCCCAGCTTCGGGAGCTGCTCACCGGCTACGGGCCGATCGGCGGGATCTGGTTCGACGGGGAGTGGGACCGGCCCGATGCCGACTGGGGTTTCGATCGAACCTACGGGATGATTCACCGGCTCCAGCCGGCGGCGCTGCTCATCTCGAATCACCATCATCTGCCGAGGCCGGGGGAGGACGTGCAGACCTTCGAGCGCGACCTGCCCGGAAGGAACACGGCGGGGTTCAACACGATGGAGATCGGTGCGCTCCCGCTGGAAACCGCGCAGACCATGAACAATTCCTGGGGCTTCCGGCTCCAGGACCGCGAGTTCCGCAGCTCGGCGTCGCTGATCCGGGAGCTGGTGAACGCGGCGGGGCGGAACGGGAACTACCTGCTCAATGTGGGGCCCCGACCCGACGGAACCATTCAGCCGGAATTCGTGGACACGCTCAAGGTGGTTGGGCAGTGGATGGCGCGGTACGGCGCGTCGATTTATGGAACTCGGAGCGGGCCGGTTGCACCGAGACCGTGGGGCGTGACGACACAGCGCGCCGATTCGGTCTTTGTGCACATCCTGGACTGGGAGGATCCCGAATTGTCGTTGCCTTCCCTGCCCCGCATGGTCCAGGCGGTAACGTTGCTGGCGACGGGAGCACCGGTGCCGTTCCGGCAATCGGCGGAGGGCGTGACGCTCAGATTGCCACCACGCCGACCCGGTGAGACTGATCAGGTTGTGGTGCTGCGCCTGGCGCGATAGGCTCGGTGGCAGTTCGACCGCGCGTGCGGCACGCAGGCAGGCGGAGCCCGAGCGTGCGAAGTTTCGGCTTCTGCAGCGTGCCGCCGCAGCAGCATCCAGGGAAGTGACGGGTCCTGCGGGGGCCAATACAGTGCCACGGTCCAGCTTGGCTGATCTCGGGAGACGGTGCGGTGTTGGAGATTGGCAGCGAAGACTTGCTGCAATATCGTAGAAGCGTTCCCGGTTGTCGCGGCATAGGTATTAGTTAGGTGGCATGCAGGGGCCAGGAGAACCCATGACCGAATCGTCCGGAGTTGGTGCCTTCGTCCCACTGTTCCAGACAGGGCTTTGGGTTCTTCTCATTGTCGGAGTCGGTGTTGCATTGCGGAAACACGTCAGTCCGATGATCGCCGCCTCCGCACCAGAATCGAACGAGGTAGCTCAGTTAAGGCCGGGCCATTTGAGCTTGGCGAAGATCTGCGGAAGCTCGAGCTAGTAAGGCCGCGTCCAGAGCCTGTGGCGCAACTGGCAAAGCCAGCTGCTCAGGACTGGGCTACCGAACGTGACCGCCTCTACGCAGACGCACGTTGCATTTTCCTTGCACACGTAATTGAGCCATCCAAGTCCGCGGGCCAGCAGTACGACATCTTCGTGTATCTAGTAGGCCACAAGGACACTAGCATGGAGGGCGTCAAGTTCGCAGAGTTCTTCTTCGGTCGTTACTGGGGAAATGAGGTTTTTAAGGAAACTGCAAAGGACGGACTTGTCGGCGTTGAGACATCTGCCTACGGACCCTTCCTTTGCACTTGCCGAGTGCATTTTCAGGATGGCCACATATCATCCCTGAGTCGATACATAGACTTCGAAATGGGCCGGGTGTTTACGGATGCCACCTAACCAGCGCTTGCTGCTGCCGGGGCGTAAGCGCCTCAGCCGCCGCGAGGTGTGTTTGATGGCGATGGTCTGCGGCGGCTTCGGCACGCCCCGCAACAGAAGCGCCATTCGTTAGGCCGCAAAACTAACCCAAAGTCGCGGGGCGTCAGGTACAGACCCTCTCGGCCGCGCACGACATCCCTCCGTTCATGCTCCCGTAGCAGCGGCCGCACGACGGATCAACTGTTAAGCACTCTCCCGGACGCGGCATCACGCATCCGCTCGGCATCGCGACGCGGCGGCTGACCGAAGAGTCGAGCGTATTCACGGCTGAACTGCGATGCGCTCGCGTACCCGACCTCGTAGGCAATCACTTCCGCGCTGGTCCTACCCGAGAGCATGCGACGCCGCGCTTCCTGTAGCCGCAACTGCTTCTGGTACTGGATCGGGCTCATCGCCGCGACCGCCTTGAAGTGGGTGTGGAGCGCGGAAGGGCTCATGTTCGCGCGCTTCGCGAGCGCCTCGATCTGCAGGGGTTCCGCAAAGTGCTCCTTGATCCAGGCGATCGCCCCCGAGACTCGGCGCAACCGGCCTTCGCCGATCGCCATCTGAGCCAAGCGTCCGAACTGCTCGCTCTGCAGCAGTCGGTAGTGGAGCTCGCGCAGAATGAGAGGCGCCAGGATCGGCAAGTCGTGCGGCGCATCGAGGAGCCGTACCAGTCTGAGGAAACCGTCAAGGAGTGGCGCCGCGAGCGGGCTCACGTAGAGGGCTCTCCCATCGTGATCGTCGTGCGGAGACTGCCGCCCGGTCTCCACGATCAACGCCGCGAGCTCGCGAGGATCCACGGTGAGTGTCATGCAGAGGTATGGCGCCTCAGGACTCGCCGCGACGACGCGCCCGACGGCTGGAAGGTCCACCGAGACCGCGAGGTACTGCGACTGGTCGTAGACATACGTCTGGTCGCCGACCGTCACGTGCTTTCGGCCCTGCACCACGACATAGACCGCGGGCTCTTGGAGAACGTGCGCCGGCTCGGTCGGTTGGGAGAACCGATACAGCTTCAGCTCAGGGATCGCCGTCTCGTGCCGCCCGTCTATTCCGGTACGGCGCTCAAGTAGCCGCACGAGTTCGCCTTGCACGCCTTTGCGCATGCGTTCGGCCGCCGAGTCAGATTGTTCTGCGTCGAGTCTCATTGCTACGCCTTCCAGAGTAGACGGTCTGCTGCTTCCGCCCTGACGATACCTGTGGCTGGACGGCGAATCCAGAGTCGCGGAGGAATAGGCAACAACCCTCTTCGATTAGGTATGTCCCGCAGAGTCGGGAAGTCCTAGCTTCTTCCCATGGAAACGAGAGCATCCGAACGCCGGAATAGCTCAGGGATAGCACCGCAGTCCTATCCATGTTCAGAAGTCCGAGCAGGAATGAGCAAGGACTGGCGAACGGCGCGCGAGAAGCGCGAACCCACTCATTTAGAGAACGGAGACATAACCATGAAGCACATCTCGATCGGCGGGCTCGACGTCTCCCGCATAGGACTCGGCGCCATGTCGATGGCCGGCTACTACAACATCGGGGCAGGCAGCGACGCCGAGTCGATTCGCGCCATCCACCGGGCGCTGGACCTGGGCGTCACCCACCTCGACACCGCCGAGATCTATGGCCCCTACAGCAACGAGGAAGTGGTCGGTCGGGCCATCAAGGACCGCCGCGATCAAGTGGTGCTGGCGACGAAGTTCGGCCTCGTCTCGCACTTCGGTGGCGGCCCCGGTGTCCTCGACAGCAGCCCGGCGAACATTCGCACGGCGGTCGAGGGCTCCCTGAAGCGGCTCGGCACCGATCACATCGACCTGTACTACCAGCACCGCGTCGATCCCAAGACCCCCATCGAGGACACCGTCGGCGCACTGGCCAAACTGGTTGCCGAGGGCAAAGTCCGATACATCGGCCTGTCCGAGGCCAGCCCCGCCACGATCCGCCGCGCCCACGCGGTCCACCCCATCACAGCCCTGCAGACGGAGTACTCCCTGTGGACCCGTGACCCGGAGGCCGAACTGCTGCCGCTGTTGCGCGAGTTGGGGATCGGCTTCGTTCCTTACTCGCCACTCGGCCACGGCTTCCTCACTGGCGAGATCCGCTCGCCCGAGCAGCTCTCCGACGACGATTGGCGCAAGACCAACCCGCGGTTCATCGGCGAGAACTTCCAGCGCAACCTGCGCATCGTCGACGAGGTCAAGGCCGTTGCTGCCGAGGCGGGTGCAACACCGGCACAGATTGCCCTGGCGTGGCTGCTCGCGCAGGGAGACGACATCGCCCCCATTCCCGGCACCAAGCGGGTCGCCCGCGTCGAGGAGAACACCGCCGCCGACCGCATCGAACTCAGCGCCGAGGAGATCGAGCGGCTGAACAACCTCACACCGGCCTCCGGCGAGCGCCACAACGAAGGAAGTATGGCCGTCATCGACCGCTGACCCCGCCGGAGGGCGTCCCGCCTTGCCCACGCCGCCGCTCACGCCGATACGGCGAGGCAAGCCCGCGGCCTAACCCGCGCTCGCTGCTGTCGGGGTCCGAAGCCCTTCGGCTGCCGCCCGTTATGTTTATTGGCGTGGCTGGCGGCGGCCTCGGCAGGGCCCCGCGGCAGAAGCGCAGGGCGTTCGGCGGACAGCTTCCTGGAAGTGAGAGCCTCGATGATGACTCAGGATCAAGCCGCTCCAGGGACTCTAAAGTCAGCCGCCACGCAGTATCTTTGACATTCGTCTGCGGCTCCCCGGCCCGTGAGGTCTCGCCATGGTTCGAGATGTTCTCCGTGACCTGAAGTACGCACTCCGCGCATTCGCCAGGCGGCCGCTCTTCACGGGCGTGATCCTGCTCACGCTGGCGCTGGGCATCGGCAGCAACGTGGCGATCTTCAGCGTGGCGAACGCCGTCCTGTTCCGCGCCCTGCCGTTCAGGAACCCGGAGGAGCTGGCATTCGTGTGGACGCGGCTTCCCAAGACCAACGTCAGGCGCGCACTCGTCTCGGGACCCGATTTCAAGGACTACCAGACCGACGCGACGCGGTTCAAGGGGTTCGCCGGGGCGATGGCCCTTCCCGGAACGATCACCGGGGACGGGCCGCCGGAGCGGATCACGAATGCCTACGTCACCTGGAACATGCTGGACCTTCTGGGTGTGCGGCCGATCCTGGGCCGGACCCACCGGGCGGATGATGCGTTCCCCATCGACCCCAAGCAGTTCGGCAACCCGGATGCCAAGCTCCCACCCAACAAGGTGGTCCTGAGCTACGGCCTGTGGCAGCGGCGCTTCGGCGGCGATTCCTCGGTCATCGGCAAAACTATCCTCTTGGATGGCTGGGGCTCGCTTGTGATCGGGGTGCTCCCGCGGGACTTCCGCATCTACCTGCCCCCGGACGCCGGCATGCCGACGAATATCGACGCCTGGGGCATCCTGCCGAGCAATATCGGCGACTTCGAGCGGCAAGCCGCCTGGCTCACCGTGGTGACCCGGCTCAAGGAAGGGGTGACCCTGCCGCAGGCCCAGGATGAGATGGACCGCCTGGCGGCGCGCCTGCGGGAGGTCCATCAGTTCCATAAGACGCAGGACCTCCAGATCGTGGTGGCCGGCATGCACAAGGACGTCGTCGCCCACGTGCGGCCTGCGCTGGTGGCGCTCCTCGGCGCGGTGGGCTTCGTACTGCTGATCGCGTGCGCCAACATTGCAAACCTGCTCCTGGTGCGGGCCTCCGAGCGCGGCCGCGAGATCGCGGTACGCGCGGCGCTGGGGAGCGGGCGTGGCCGCATGGTGGCGCAGATGCTCACCGAGAGCCTGGTGCTCGCCGCCGCCGGCACGGCGCTCGGGCTGGTGCTCGCATGGCAGGGGATCCGGGTGATCAAGGCGCTCAGCCCGGCCAACCTGCCGCGGATCGAGAGCGTGTCCCTCGATGGCCGTGCCTTTGCGTTCGCCGCCGCCGTCGCCGTGGTGGCGGCGATCCTCTTCGGCTTGGCACCCGCGCTCCGCGCGGTCCGGGGTAACCTGGCGGACGGTCTCCGGGACCGCGGCACCGACACCGGCGGTGCCCGGGGGAACAAGCTCCGCACGGTGCTCGTGGTCAGCGAGGTGACGCTGTCGCTGGTCCTCTTGATCGGGGCCGGGCTCATGGTGCGCAGCTTCGCCGCGATCCAGCGAGTGGACCCCGGGTTCGACGCGAAGAACGTCGTGACCTTCAACGTACCGATTCCGTTCCTCAAGTACCTGACGTCACAATTGCGGGCGACGTTCATCAACCAGCTCGGTGATCGCCTGGCCGCCATTCCGGGTGTCGAATCGGTGGGAGGCGTCACCCCATTGCCGCTGGCCGGCGGCGAGCAGTATTCCGTGGGCTCGTACGGCAAGATCGGCGACTCGGACGACGCGTATCGGACCAACAAGGCGGACTTCAGGGCGGTACTGCCGGGATACTTCGAGGCGATGAGGATTGCGCTGGTGTCCGGGCGCACCTTTCTCCGCTCGGACGACGAGGCTCAGGCGCTGGACGTCGCGATCGTGGACGCGAAGTTCGCGACCCGCGTCTTCGGCAAGGAGAATCCGCTGGGGGCCCAGGTGCTCGTCGATCATTTCAACGAACAGACCTTCTCGATGGAGCGGCTTCCGGTGACCATCGTGGGCGTGGTGGCGAACGTGCGATCCACGTCGCTCGCGGCGGAGGGCCGGGAGACGATCTACGTCCCGTATGTCTTCCAGGCGTTTCTGCCGATGACCTACGTCGTGCGCACCGCCGCCGACCCCGCCGGCCTGATCCCGCGGATCCGGGCCGAGGTCGGCGCGCTGGATCGCGACGTGCCCGTCGCCGACCTGTCCACGCTCGGCTCCTGGGTCGCGGAGGCCATGGCCCCGACCCGGTTCCTGCTCGCGCTCTCCGGTACGTTCGCCGGCCTGGCGCTCGTGCTGGCGGCGATCGGCCTGTACGGCGTCGTGTCCTTTTCGGCGCGGCAGCGCACCCGGGAGATCGGCGTACGCGTGGCACTCGGCGCCAGCGATCGGGACGTACGGAGGCTGATCATCGGCCAGGGCATGATCGTGGCGGCAATCGGGATCGTGCTGGGTCTTGGCGCCTCGCTGGCGCTGACCCGGGTGGTGAGCAGCTATCTGGTGGGTGTGAGCGCCACCGACCCGGTCACATTCGCGGGTGTGCCCCTCGTGTTGCTGGGGGTCGCAGCCCTGGCCTCCTATCTCCCCGCGCGCCGGGCGATGACCATCGATCCGATCCGCGCGCTGCGCGAGGAGTAACAGGGCCGCTTGGAACAGGTCGTCAGGCTGTTCCCACTAGATCAGGAGTCTTTCTTGCCCCACGCATTATCCGAACCGCGCCCCTTCCTGTACCTCGCCATAGGACTGCTGTGGCTCGTGGTCGGCATAGTGCTGGCAGGGCTCCTTCGTCGACTTCGGTCGCCTGTCGTCGCCGTGGCAAGCGGAACGGCCTAACAAGAGGTGGCGGCGCCGAGCAGTGCTGCCAGCCGCCGGACTCGACGTCGGGACGAAACGATGGCACACCCTGATTCTCGCGTAACGATCCACATGGCGGCGAGCCTCGACGGCTTCATCGCTCGAAAGGACGGGCGCGTCGACTGGCTGGACACCTCAGACGAATTCGCGGACGGGAACACTCTTGACCCGGGATTCGTCGAGGCGTTCCTCAAAACGATCGACTGCTACGTCATGGGATCGCGAACCTATGAGACCGCGATTCGTTTTGAAGCCCAGGGGTTGGGGTGGTCGTACGGCGACACACCCGTCTTCGTCCTCACCAGTCGCGAACTCCCACGAAGCCGGGATACCGTCGAGTTCCACTCCGGCGATCTCGCGCAGTTCGTGAATGGGGGGCTGCGGCCCGCGTTCCGTACCATCTGGGTTGCTGGAGGCGGTGTAGTCTCCGCCGAATGCCTTCGCCTCGGGCTGGCCGACGAGGTTCGCTATACGATCCTGCCGATCCTGATTGGTGATGGGATCCCATTCTTCGAGAAGCTCGACAGAGACATTGCCCTCCATCTGGCGGAGGTCAAAGCCTACAAGAACGGTATGGTGGAGCTTCGTTACGAAGTGCGAGGACATCGCGGCGGGTCACGGCACGGGTGAGTTCGGCGGGAGGAGGCGACGCATGAGCCAGGTTGGCATGAACTCGAGGAGCGCCGAAGGCCGGGGGATCCGCATCGCCAGCGCGGGGCACGCTTGCTTCGCGGCGGCCATGATCTGGCTCGGAGCCATGGGCCTCAGCAAAGGCGACTTCGTTCAGGTGTGGCAGCCCGTGCCCAAATGGGTACCTGCGCGCGAGGTCCTGGCGTATCTCTGCGCCATCATCTCCCTGGCATCCGGCATTGGCCTGATCTGGCAGCGCACCGCGGCCGTCGCGGCACGCGTGATCTTCGCGTCGCTCATGGTCTGGGTGCTGGTACTGCGATTGCCCAACCTCTTCTTCCAGACTCCCCTCGTGCTGGTGGCCTGGACATTCGGTTCGACGGCCGTGATGGCGGCGGCCGCCTGGGTGCTGTACGTCTGGTTCGCCGGTGATCGCGACCGGCAGTGGTTCGGTCGTTTGGCCGGCGACACCGGCGTGCGCATCGCGAGGGTGCTCTACGGCCTGTCCCTGGTCCCCTTCGGCCTGGCCCACTTCATGTACCTCGACGCGACCACGGCGCTGATTCCGCATTGGCTGCCATGGCACGTAGCATGGGCGTACTTCACCGGCGCCGCCTTCATCGCGGCGGGGCTGGCCGTGGCGGTCGGCGTGTTTGGGCGCCTGGCCGCCACCCTGTCGACACTGCAGCTGGGCCTGTTCGGTCTGATCGTGTGGGTACCCCGCGTGTTGGCGGGCACCGTCACCGACTTCCAATGGGGCGAGTTCGTCGTGACGTGCGCGTTGACCGCGGGGGCCTGGGTGGTGACGGATTCATACCGCGGCGACCCCTGGCTCGCCGTGGGCAAGCGCTAGCTTTCCCGCCCTACGCCGCACTCCGCCTCACGCGATATCCTACGACGTACCGAGCCCGGCGGGATACAGAGCATGGACATACGACAGCCGCTGTACGTGACCAGCCGGGAGGAGTGGCGCGTCTGGCTCACGAAGCACTACCGGTCCGAGACCGAGGTATGGCTGATCTTCTACAAGAAACACACCGGTCGGCCTCGCATCTCGTACGACCATGCGGTCGAGGAGGCCCTCTGTTTCGGCTGGATCGATAGCATTGTCAAGCGGATAGACGATGAGAAGTTCGCGCAGAAGTTCACCCCGCGCCGCGACGGCTCCAGATGGTCGGCGCTGAACAAACGACGGCTGCACAAACTGATACGCGAAGGCCGAATGACGGAGGCCGGCCTGGCGAGGGTCAACCCGGTGACGCTCAGCGAGGAACCCCACGCGACACCGAGCGCGGCGGGAATGGACATCCCCCGCGCCGTGAAACAGGCGCTGATGGCACACCCGAAGGCCTGGAGGAATTTCCGGAGCCTCACCCCGTCCCGCCGCAGGGCGTATATCCGTTTGATCATGGACGCCACGAACGAGGAGACGCGCGCGCGGCAGGTGCGCCAGGCCATCTCGTTATTGGAGCAGAGCACCGGCGATCCGGAGGATATGCCTCGATTCATGAAACAGGCGCTGATGGCGAACGCGAAAGCCTGGGAGAACTTCCAGCGCCTCGCGCCGTCCTATCGCAGGCACTACGTGGGATGGATCATGCACGCGAAGAAAGCAGAGACACGCGCGCGACGACTGCGGGAAGCCGTCGCCCTCCTTCGGCAAAACAAAAAACTGGGTCTTAGATGACCCAGCCGGGCAACGCAGCCGCCTGCTTCACCCAGGCCGCCAGCTGCGCCTTGTCGAGCTTGTCGGCTTCGCGGATGTGGAGGTAACGCGTGTCCTTGCTCTTGCTGGCACCGGGCGGGACGGGTCGCAGCGACGAACCACGGAAGAAGCCCACCTTGACGTAGTGCGTGAAGACGTGGAAGGACAGGAACCAGCCCTGGTCCTGGATGCCGTAAAAAGGCGAGTTCCACTTCACGGCCTTGCGCACGTCGGGCACGTTCCGCACGATGAGCGCGTCCAGGCGCTTGCCGACGGCGCGCTTCCAGCCCGGCATCGCGGCGATGTATGCCTGCACCGGGGCGTCGCCGTCCGCCTTGGCGATCTGCGGGTTGCCCCCCGAGAGAAGCATCACCGGCCTGGCCTTCTTCATGGCCGGCCGTTTTCGGCCACCGCGGCTTTCACGAGCGCCTTGAACGCCCGCGCGTCGACCGTCTCCCCTTCATGGATGTCGATCGCCCTTCGCGTGCCGCTTTCCAGGCCGGCATTGAAGAGACCGGCTGGATCCCCGAGAGCGGCTCCCTTGGCGAAGGTGAGTTTCACCTTGTCCTTGTAGGTCTCACCGGTGCAGACGATCCCGTGATGCGAAAACACCGGGACCCCATCCGGATTCGCCGCCTTCTTCCATTTCCGCTCTTCGGTCATCCCGGGATCGGCCTCCAGGATCAGCGCCCGCATGCGGGCCAGGGTCACCTCGCGCCAGTCCGCGCCTGCGTTTGTCTTGCTCATGCGATTCTCCCGAGAAGGTCCTCGAGCTTCCCGCCCATCATCTTCCAGCCGTAGCGCGCGCCGCCGAAGTTCTTCTTCTGGTCCGGCTTGAAGCCCGAATGCGCGAGGGAGAGGCGGGTGCCCTGGGCCGTGGGCGTGAGCGTGAAGGTCACGACAGTGGCCATCTCGCCGACGACCCAGTCGTAGCTGAGCCTCCGGTGCGTTTCGATGTCGGCGATCCGGCACTGCACAACGCCGTCCCAACCGGCGACCGGCTCCGTCTTGAACGTAAACGCGGCTCCGCGCTCGAGCTTGAGATCGATAACGGGCAGGAGCCACTCGGCGAGCAGTCCCGGTTCGGTGAGCGCGCGCCAGACCTTTTCCGGCGGGTGCCTGAAATCGAATTCGAATGCGAGGGACCCGTACTGCGATGGCGCGGTCGTGTCGGTAAGGGTCATCGGTCCATTTTCTCCAGCAGGTGTTCGAGGCGATCGATGTGCTCCGTCCAGAAGGCGCGGTAGTGCGAAATCCAGTCGATGAGCGGCTTCATCCCCCGGGGCTCCACCCGGTAGTAGACGTTCCGTCCCTCGCGGCGGCGGTTCACCAGGCCGGCGTCTTTCAACGCGGCAAGGTGTTGCGAGACTGCCGGCTGCGAGATATCGAAGCGCGCCGTGAGATCCTTGACCGCCGCTTCGCCCCGGGTGAGCGACACGAAGATCGCCCGGCGGCTGGGGTCCACCAGGGCCTGGAAGATCTTGTTCTCTGCCCCGACCGCGGTCTGCATAGCTGATATATAAGCGTGAGCTTATGGATTGTCAAACAAACCCCTCTGCGCGCCCCTCCAACGGCGTTTTCTCCGTGGCTAGCGCCGCGGTGCGAGCACGGAAGCTCGCAAGGCCGTCAGCGTTCGCGCGAACACGCCATAGTCGTCGGTGCCCGCGCACACGACCAGTGCGCCTTCGACCCGGACGACGAGATCTTCGGCTCGTGCGCGCGCGACCGCCTTGGGCAGGCCGGCTTCGAGGCAGAGGGCTCCGACGGCTTCCATCCAGGCCGTGAAGGCCCGGCGCAGCGGTCTTCGAAAACGCGTGCGGTCTACGCTGGCGCACAGCCGCTCGAGCAGACACGCCTTCCGGCCACCCTCATAGAACGCGTCGATGGTATCGAGCATGGCGCGGAGCTTTGCCGCGGGTGTCCCGGCCGATCGCAGCGGCCGAAACAGGTCCGTCGCGAGCTGCCGGTCCAGATGCGCGAGTACCTGCTCGGCCATGTCTTCCTTGCCGCCCGGAAAGTGGTGATACAGGCTCGACCTCACGAGACCGGTGGCGGCCGACAGCTCCGCGAGCGAGGCGCCTTCGTAGCCCTTATCCCGAAACGCGCTCAACAGGCGATCGAGCACTTCGGCTTTCGACAGGAGCGGAGCTGGCATCAGGCCTCGGGGAATGGCACGACGTCTCGTTCGGAGATGCGATCAGGAGCCGGTGAGCTTCTTCAGCAGGGCGGCATAGCCCGCCTCGGCCGAGTGGTCGCCGGAGGCGGCCGCGGCGCGGCGCGCGCCATCGAGTGTGCGGTACCGGTTTGGCTCCCTGAGCAGCGCGGCGCGATACTCGATGAGCGCCTCCGCAGGACGCCCGAGCTCCATCAGCATGTCGCCGAGAAGCTCCCGCGCGGGCGCGAGTGGGCCCGGCGTCACGGCGGACTTTTCCGTGGCATCCTCGCGCTCGGCGGCTCGGCGCATGCGTGCCAGCGCCGCGTCCTCCCGATGCTCCGCATGGTCCAGCCATGCCTCCGCGCCCAGGGTCTGAATGGCGACTTGCTCCGCCCAATAACTCTCCTTCGCCTCGAGCCGCCGCTGGATTGTGGCCAACGAATCGATCGACGTCCGCGCGGTCGCCAGCGCGCCGGTATGTGACGCGCCGAGGGCACGGGCGAAGTACGTCATCGCCTCCGTCCACGGGAAATCGGTCGTCGTGGGCGCCAGGTGGGCCGCCCGCACCCAGTCGCGCCGCTCGAGCGCGTACCGCGCCGGAATGGCTGCCAGCGCGAAGACGCCGGCGGAGCCGGGCGCCGCGCCCGTGACGGCATTCACGTCGAAGCGCGCCGCCAGCGCGGGGAGCCCGTCCAGCACCGCATTCGCCGCGGAGTCCCGGCGCATCTGGAGATAGGCGTAGACGGCGTAGTCGGACGCGTGCAACGCCTCGGCGATCGAAGCTTCACGGAGCGCCACGTCGATCGAACGGAGGTTCATCTCGACCGACGCTTCCCACAGGCCGACGCGTGTGAAGGTGTGGGATGGCATGTGCAGCGCATGCGCCGCCGAGGGAGCGATCCGGGCGTAGCGCTGCGCCGCCGCGCGTGCCTTGCCCGCCAGCGGCGGATAGTCGTAGGTGTGGATGATGTAGTGCGCCAACCCGGGGTGATCCGGCTGGGTCACCCAGAGGGATTCGAGAATGCCGCCCGCCCGGAGCTGTTTCGCGAAGGTCTTGTCCGTGGGCGACGCCGCTGCGGTCAGGGCGATCGCGTGAAAGATCTTCGCTTCCGTGTCCGCAGGATACCTCGCAACGAGGCCTGCCATCGCCCGCTCGTACGCGTCGATACGGGTCGGCTGATCGACGCGTTCATGGTCCGTGAAGAGCTGGGCGACCGCGTTGATGTACTCGCGCTCGCGCTCCGTCGTCCTTGCGCTCAGCCCTATCGCGGCCTCCGCCGCCGCCTTGCCGGCCCGGAGCTGCGCCGGCGCCCGGCTCCCCGGGGCCATGGGATTGGACCAACGGCTCAGCGCGATCCCCCAGTGTGCCATGGCGCAGGTGGAGTCCGCGGCAAGCACGTCCGTGAATGCCCGAATGGACGCGCGGAACTCGAAGGAGTGCAGCAGCGCGACGGCGCGGTCGAACTGCGGCGCGACCGCCGGGCTGCACGAGGTCTGAAAGTGTGCGGTCCCCAGTTGCTCCGGAGAGGCTCCCCGGGAATGAACTGGGTCCTGGGCAGCCGCTCCGGCCGCGGCAACGAACAGCAGGACGGCCACCCGTCCGGCCAAGGATGCACGTGGGGACTTCGAGATAGTTCGCATACTCCCTCATCTGACGAATTAGACCGAACGATCGGTACAGTACCTTTGACGCTCACTGCGGTCAAGTTCCCCGCGACGCGGCCGCTTGCGCTCCGGCAGGCGAGGCGTATTTCTGACGTATGGAACCGCGACGGGCCGGCTATTCCGGGACACCACTTTCATCCAAGCTGGGGATCCGCGCGCGCCTGGCCATATACCTCAAGGGCGCACCCGCGGAGTATTTCGACCTGCTCGCGCCCCTGCCGGAAGGCGTTACCTTCGACCCGCGCATCTCGAGCACGACCGATCTGGTGCACGTCTTTTCGGCACGTAAGGCAGAGCTCGCAAAGTTCCTGAGGACTTGCCGCTCGAAACTTCCGGCAACCGCCGTACTCTGGGTGTCCTGGCCAAAGAAGTCTGCGAAGGTGCCGACCGACATCACGGAAGACACCATCCGCGCCCTCGCACTCCCGCTCGGCTTTGTGGACGTCAAGGTCTGCGCCGTCACCGACGCCTGGTCCGGACTCAAGCTTGTCGTGCGAAAGGAGCTTCGGTGACGATGCACGCCAAGGGCATTCCCGAAGGCGTATCGGTCATCATTCCGAGACACGCTTCGAGGAGACGAGCGAAGAGGAGCGAAAGGACCGCTGGTCCGACATTCTCGAGGAGCATTAGCGCCCGCCTGCTGCCCCGCGGCGAAGCTCGAGACCGGTCATCCGCCGGATTCCCGGATAGGGAACGGCGGTCCCCTTGATGGCCAGCCAGAGCGAGCGATTGAACCCGTCCTCCTCCGCGACATCCTCGAAGGTAAAATCGAGGGCCGCCGCTTCCCGTGCCCCCAGCCCGCCGGAAACCGGGTTCCTCTCGTCGAGCGATTGTGCCGGGACCAACGCCGTGAACGGCGTGAGATCGGGTGTCCCGCTCCAGATTTCCCGCAGCGGCCGTCCGTAGAAATCGAACTGGGACAGGTGGCCCAGCCCGAGGATCTCCTCGATGGTGGTCAGGACATCGGTGGTGTTGACCCAGCGGTGCACCGGGCCACCCCGGTTCCACGCCGAGATCGCGAGCAGCACCGAGCGGTGCGAGTCCACGTGGTCGGGCCCGTTCTGCGCATCATCCTCCAGCACGAAAACCGCCGTGCTCCGCCAGAAGGGGCTTTTCGAGAGTGCCGCGATGACCCGGCCGAGCGCAAGGTCGTTGTCCGCCATGTATGCGCGCGGTGACAAGGCCCCGCTCCGGCCACCCATCGTGTGATCGTTGGGGAGGCGCAGGATCTGGAGCCGGGGCATCTCGCCCTTCGCGACGTACCCCTGGAGCGCCCTGAGCCAGACGTCGGCCCTGTGCTGGTCGGGAATCCTGAGGTTGTAGCCGGGATAGGTCGAGTCGGTGTGGGCCTCGAGAAACGGCTTGAGCCCCCGGTACCCCGGCGGCATCGGACCGTCTTCATCGGCATCCTCGGGCACGACGAACTCGCCGAAATTCCGGAACGTGACACCCTTTGCCTGAGCCAGATTCCAGAGGTACCCACTGGCCGGCTCGGCCACGTCGTCCGCCGGACGGACCCCGCGATTGGTGCCTTCGAAGTCGTAACTCCGCCCCCGGTCGCCGTAGTTGGACGGCACCGACTTCTGGAGGTAATCGGTGGTGTAGCCGGCCATGCTCCAGTTGTGCCCATCCGGACTGACCTCGGCGTTCACGAAGAACCGGTCGAAGAGTCCGAACCGCTCCGCCAGCGCATGATGGTTGGGGCTGACGCGCGCCGGAAAGAAGACCAGGGCGGTGTCCCCATCGCCCTGGCGCATGTCTCCGAAGACCTGGTCGTAGGTCCGGTTCTCCTTGATGATGTAGATCACGTGCTCAAACGGCGGATACCGGAACGCAGGACGCTCCCGGTCCCAGTTTTCTGCGCGCGCAACCCGCGCGCTCAAGGCAGCGAGCGCTCCGGGCGTGGCCCGCGCAGCAGTGGAGATCATCAGGGTGGAGCCGATCTGATCCAGGGTGTAGCCCCCGAGCTTTCGCTCCCGCCCCGGGCCCGGACCGGTAGCCGGGTTCGGCCCGGTGCCCCGCCCCTTCGCGTTCACCACGAACAGCGTGTCGCCCGACACCGCCAGCGCGGTGGGGTACCACCCCGCCGGAATCCGTCCGGTCAACTGGTCCTGCCCGGTCGCGGCCGTCGCCCCCGCGGTCACGGCTGCCAGGTCGAACACCGCGACGGCGTTGTTGTCGGCCTCGGCCACGAACAACCGGCCTCCAGATTCCGACAGCGCCAATGCATTGGGCGTGCTCCCTTCCGCGGGACCCGCGGGAGCGGGATCGTGGAGCTCGGTGATGACGCGCCCGGTCCGGGTGTCCACCACACTCACCCGGTCGGTGCTACCCGACGCGACGAAGAGCCGTGTGCCGGCGGAGTTGAGGAGGAGCGCGGAGGGATGTCGCGCGACCGGGATCACCCGCGGAGCATTGAGCCGGCCTGGTTCGTCGGGCCGGAAGCTCAGGACCTCGTTCCCTCCCCACGCCGAGACATAGACGGTGCCGTCCCGCGCAACCACGACTCCGTAGGGGTACCTGCCGGCGGGGAGGCGCTGAGTTACCTCGCCGGTCGCGACATCGATGACCGCGAGCGAATCGGCAAGATTCTCGGCGGCGTACAGCATGCGTCCATCGGGCGAGAGGGCCAGACCGGCGGGGTATCGAGTGCCGGACTTGGTGGGATCGGGCTTGATCGCGAGGACCAGTGAATCTCGAAGCCGGGCACGGCCAGCGGTCCACTCGTACCGGTAGATGAGGTCCTGATTTCCGCCCGAGGCGAACAGCGTCCGCCCGTCGGGGGTGAACGTCAGTCCGATGAACCCGGCCGGCTGAAGGAGAGTCTGGAGCACCGCCCCGGTGGCACGGTCCACCACCTGAATTCCCTGTTCGCGCCAGCCGCTCATCAGCAGCACCAGGCGGTTGCCGCCGGGTGCGACAACCAGGTTCAGCGGGAACTGTCCGATGTCGTGAAGCGAGCCGTCGGGATCGAGTCGGACTCCCGTGGGGAGGAGCCCGCGCTGGTCCGAAAAGGCATCGCCCTGATCGGGTCCGCGGGGAGTTCCGGGACTGCAGGCGACAACGAGCAGTGCGAGGGCGACACCGGTGACGCGGGGCACGGGGGCATGGAGTACGATCATGCCTGATTATACCACTGCGAGGCGCCCCGTCCGCTGTCGTCACGCAGGCGTTACCAGGTGGTTTGCCCTCGCCCACGGCTCCCGGTATTGTCCACCTGCTCTTTCCCTTCACGGCTGAGCGAACCGGGCCGCAGACTATGTACGAGAATCGCAGAGACCGCCCCATCCCGAGCCGCCGGTTCGCGCGGCGCCTCGTGCGCCATGCCTCGGCGGCTGCGGCATTGATGTTCGGGTCGCTGCTCTTGGGCATGGCGGGCTATGCCTGGTTCGAAGGACTCGCCTGGCGAGATGCTTTCCTGAACGCCGCGATGCTCCTAGGTGGAATGGGGCCTGTGGAATCGCCGCATACGAATGGCGGGAAGCTCTTCGCCGGCGCCTTCGCGCTCTATGCCGGAATCGTCTTCCTGGTCGTCGCCGGCCTCATCCTTGCCCCCTTTGTCCATCGCCTGCTTCACCGGTTCCATTGGGATGGCGACAATCCGCGTGATGCGTGATGCCAGGCTCCTGACGTTCGCACTGCTCTCGCCGGGCTGCACGCGCTCCACCCCGGCACTTCCCGGACTCTGGATCGGCGACCTCCGGCACTCCGCGGCAACGGAGCAATTGGAGATCAAGGTCGATTCCAGCGACCGCACGGCCAGGATCAGCCTCTTTCCGGGCGCCCCGAGTCCTCGGTCGCGATCGGTACCCGCTACCAGATGCTGGACGATTCCGTCACCCGGGCGGGCAGCGGGTGTTTCTCGAGGCCAGGACCGGCGCGAGAGACGAGTACCCGGGATTATCCCGGTTCGTCCCGGGGTACTTTGACCGAATGGCCCGCTGGCTCCAGGATGCGGTGCGCTAGCCGTCGAAAGACCGGACCCGCCGAATTCTCCGGGAACTGACGGCGTCACCAGTACTCGACGCGGACGCCGGCGGGGAAGGCAGCGGCCCCTGCACGCGTCACCCCCGGTGAGCCGCCAATCGACAGCGACTGCAAGCGCGGAAGCCCGGCGAGGTGCGCGACTCCTTCGTCGGTGATTCCCCCGCATTCCCAGAGCTCGATCCGCTCGAGCGAGGTCATTCGGCCCAGGAGTTCGAGGCTCCGGTCGGTGATCTGCGTTGCCCCGGCGTAGTAGGACTTCAACTTCGGCAGACCCGCGATGTGAGCGGTTGCGGCATCGCCGGTATCGCGGCAATACATGCACCAGAGCGCTTCGAGGTCCTGGCAACGACCCACGTGACGGAAGCCGTCGTCCGAAACATCCATGGGCATGAATTCGCGAAGCGCGGGAAAACGCGGCAACGTCGAGAGCGCCGCGTCATCGACGTTCTTGCAGCTGACGGCGAGTCCGCGCAACGCCGGCATCGCCGCCATCGCGGCGAACCCGGGGCCAGTCAAGTTGGGACACTCCCTTCCCCAGATGTATTCGAGCGTTCGCGAGCTGGAGAGCGCCGCGAATCCGGCATCGCTCGCCACGGTCCCCTGAGCCATGAGCATGCGGAGCCGCGGGAGCGCGGCGATGTATCGCATGGCGTCGTCGTTGCAGAGCTTGCCCTCGCACCCCAGAAAACCGAGGATGGGGAGCTTCGCGAGTGATTCCAGACCCTTTGCCGTGGCCGCCGAGGTGTGCCAGAAAAAGCTGAGTCCGAACAGCCCTTCGAGCGGGGCGAGGCCAGAAAGCCCGGCATCGGTAAACGGCCCGTCGATGAGCAGGTGATTCGGCTCGGCCTCGGGACTCATGAGCGAGTATCGGGGCTCGCCCCCCTGCCACGTCCGGTACACCGGGAACTGGGGCAACAGCGCGAGGCCGGCGTCGGTGACGAGGCGTCCGGTCTTGAAGTGCCGAAGGCTGCGCTTTTCCGTCAGCGCGTTGATCGCGCCATCGCCGGTCGGTGTGCCCAGCAGGTTCACACTCTCCAGGTGCTCGCACCAGGTCAGATTCGAAATTCCGGCGTCGCTGACACGCTGCGGCCAGCACATCTGGAATTGCCGGAGCTCCCGGAGGTGCCGGAGCACCTGGAGACCTCGATCGGTGAGCGGACTTTCCCAGCCGCTCAGGTCGAGGTCCCTGAGCTGCGGCATCGCGGCCAGGTGCAGCAGCCCGGCATCGGTGAGCTGCCGGGAGCCGCCCAGGTTCAGCGACGTCACCTGCTCGAGCGCGGAGAGCCGCTCCAGGGCGGGGTCGCTCAGGTGTGAACTCGTGAGGCCGGTGAGCTCGTGTTCCCGCATCAAGGCGAAAATTGTGTCCCAGTCCTTCTCCGACAGCGGCGGACGGGGCTCGATCCGTCGCTTCGCCCAGTCGATCCTGTAGAAAGGCGCCGAGGAGCTCATACCCAGCGGGGCCGAGCGCGGATCGCGGGGTGGCTGAGCGAGGCTCTCCCCGAGATCCGCCCAGCTCTTGAAGCCGTAAAACCGTGCGACGATGGTCTGCGCCTGGCCGAGCTCCAGGGCCACCGATTCGCCCACCCCGGGGAGCCGCTCGCGTACGCGCGAACGCACCATCTCCCGCGTCCGGGAGCTGCCGAAATACCGGCCCAGTCGCTCCAGCGCACCAGGATCGCCCGGCCCGTAGGCCAGCACGAGGTCCTCCGCCACCTGCTCGAATTGCTTCAGGCTCCGGCCCGTGGGAGTCGAGCCGGCGAACGACGACGCACCGGCGCGAAGCCGCTCGGCGAGGTCGAACATCCCGAGCCGGTAGGCCCGGTCCGCCGCCGTCTGCCCATCCCGGTTCTTCACCGATGGATCAGCTCCGTGCTCGATCAGCAACCCGGCGACTTCCGTGGCCCGTCGTTCGTCGTCGGGCGGCAGCCACATGAGCGGCGTGAGCCCGTCACCGACCACCTTCGCGAGCTCCGGCTCGCTGCTCAGTACCGCCCGCAAACGCTCGACGTTTCCCACATATGTGAGCACCCAGACATCGCGACTGAAGCGGCCCAGCAGCGCGATCATCTCCGAATGCTGGGAGTAGACCGCCGCCCCGAGGGGCGTGTTGGCCCAGTTGGACTCCACCGGGTCGATCCCGGCGCCGCGCTCGATGAGCAGCCGGGCCACCCGCAACGAATTGGCGTACCCGGCCAGGTGGAGCGGCCGCTGTTTCGCACGGTCGGAGACGTCCGGGGACATGCCGAGGTCGAGGAGCAATTCGACCACGTCCGCGCGGTCACGATGTGCCGCCTCGAACATCACGTCGGTGGCGCTGAGGAAGTCCGGATGGGTTGCGAGTAGCGCTCGCGCCTCATTCCCGTCGAGCCGGAAGCACGCGGCGGCGAATCGGTCCGTGTCCTCGAGCACGAGCTCGCTTGGCCGCGCGCCGTACCGGACGAGCAACTCGGCCATCTCGCTGTAACCACGACGCAGGGCTTCGTCGACCAGGGTGCGCTCCCAGCGCAGCCTGGGCTGTTGCGGCGGAGACGGATTCGGGGTCCCGCCGTGTGTGAGCACCCACTCCGCCAGCTCCAGATCGTTGTTCCGGATCGCGATCGGCAGGTGCCAGCCCGTGCCGTGACCGTACGCGCCCATGTCGAGCATCGACCAGTTCGGATCGTTCCAGTCGGCCCGGCGTCCGGCGTTCACCGAGTATTCGTACATCAGCTTGAGCCACCAGAGCACCTTGCCGTGGAAGGCGATGTTGTAGATCACCTGGATGTCGTAGGGCTCGGCACCGTGGTCCAGCAGTAGCCGCACCAATGCGTCCCGCTTCGGGTGAGGCGGCCGATCCTCCTCGCCTTCGCCGATCGCACCGACCAGCGGGGTGTACCGGCTGTCTCCCGCCATGAAGAAGACGTTCGGATCGGCGCCACGGTCGAGCAGCGCACGGGCAATGGTGACGGCGTTGTCGTTCGACGCGGCGAGAGGAAGCCGGGTGAAGCAGAGATACAGCAACGGCTCCCACCCCTTGGGGCCGCCCTTCCGTCCGGCTGCCTCTGGGTGATCGGCCAGCACGCGCTCGACTTCCTCCAGATTTCCGCAGACAATCGCCGTGTACAAGCTGTCGTGTGCGACTTCGGGAAAGTGCTCGAGCACGCGCACCGCGGTGTGCAGGGCGCGGACGTGGGCCGGACCGCCCCGGACATGGTGATCGGGGCAGGCGTTTCCGATGAACCAGGCGACCCGGTCGACGGCCGGCTCCCCCACCGGGCGATTGCCGCCGAGGAGCTTTTTGAGCTCCGTCCATCCGGGGAGACCATGTTCCCGCGCCAACGCGTGCTGGATGTCGCGCAGGGCGGGCTCGGCGGGTGCGCCGGGATGGGCGCGCGTGAGCCGCGCGCGCGCCTCGGCGACGTTGTCGCGGACCGCGCGAAGCCAGCGCTTCGCTTCTTTCCTGAGGGTCTCGAGGGTACTCTGGGGCGTGAGCTTTCTGCTCATGGACAACCTTCCTCCCGTAGCCGCCTGGAGTCCGCTGAATGACAGGCTGGAAGAAGGCTCGGCGATGTGGCTGCGAAGCCGGATGGGTGGGAGTAATCTCCCTTGCCGCGGACAGGAGGCGCCCCATGGCGCTCTGCCTGGAGAGTCGCGCTCCTCCACCCGGTTTGTCAATGGAGCATCCGGGGCTGGACGCCGGGCGATTCATGGGGCTAGGGTTCACCCTTCATCGCAGGACGGAGCCGGATCTATTCCTATGGGGGCATCCATGCGTAAGTCACTCGTCGCGCTCGGGTCGTTGTGCCTCGGTGTGACCACCCTGCTCAGCGCGCACGACATGTTCCTCAAACTGCGCAGCTTTTTCCTGGAACAGAACACGCGGATCCTCGTCCCGCTGCTCAACGGAACGTTCAGCTCCAGCGAGAATTCGATCGACCGGAATCGGATTGCCGACATCAGCCTTATCGCGCCGGGCAACCGCATCCGGTACGACACGACGGCGGTGACGGCGCGGGGGGACACGACCTTCCTTGGCATCGCGACGGAGGGGGCGGGAACGTATGTGCTCGGGCTCTCGACCCGCCCGAATCAGCTCAAGATCAGCGGCAAGGAGTTCGGGGCCTACCTCGAGGAAGAAGGCCTGACCGACGTCCTCGACGCCCGGAAACAGGCGGGGATCGCCTCCGATTCCGCGAGTGAGCGCTATGCCAAACATGTGAAGGCAATTCTCCAGGTCGGCACGCTGCGCAACGACGGCTACGCCGCGGTTCTGGGGTATCCCGCCGAGCTGATTCCGCTCGAGAACCCGTATTCGGTGAAGCCTGGAGGCACCCTCAAGGTTCGTGCTCTCGTCAACGGCACGCCGGCGGCGAACATCACCGTGCTTGCGGGAGGCCGGTCCCCCGGCAATGCCCGCCTTGCCGTGCAGACGATCCGCACCGGATCCGATGGGGAGGCGACCATCAGTCTGTCGCGCCGGGGTCACTACTACGTCAAGTTCATTTCCATGGTGAAGGTGACCGGTGGCGTCACCGATTATGTGTCGAACTGGGCAACGATGACCTTCCAGGTTCGGTGAAAAGGAATACTCGATGATCCACGACAGCATCATCTCCACGATCGGGAATACGCCCATCGTGCGCATCAACCGCCTGGCGCCGAAGGGGATCCATCTCTTCGTCAAGCTGGAAGCGTTCAACCCCATGGCATCGGTGAAAGACCGGCTGGCGTGGGCGATCATTCACGATGCCGAGGTCAATGGCACGCTCACACCCGGACAGACGGTGGTCGAGGCGACCTCGGGCAACACCGGCATTGCGCTGGCGATGGTCTGTGCCGCACGAGGATATCCCTTCGTCGCCGTCATGGCGGACTCGTTTTCCGTAGAGCGGCGAAAGCTCATGCGCTTTCTGGGCGCCAGGGTGCTGCTGACGCCCGCCGCGGAGCGTGGGTCGGGAATGGTCCGGGTGGCCGAGCAGCTCGCGACAAAGCACGGCTGGTTCCTCGCCCGCCAGTTCGAGAACGAGGCGAACCCCGCCTACCACCGCCAGACCACCGGACCCGAGATCCTGCGAGACTTTGCCGATCTGCCGCTGGACTACTTCGTCACCGGCTACGGCACCGGTGGCACACTCACCGGCGCCGGCCAGGTGCTCAAGACCGCCAGGCATGGAATCAAGGTGATCGTGGCGGAACCGGAAGCCGCGGCGCTGCTGGGTGGGAAGGAGTGGCAGCCCCACAAGATCCAGGGATGGACGCCTGATTTCATTCCCCAGGTACTCGACCGTCGCGTGATCGACCGGGTGATCACCGTCTCGGACGCGGAATCGGTGGAGTGTTCCCGTGAACTGGCAAAAAAGGAAGGGATCTTTTGCGGGATCTCCTCGGGCGGGACCTTCGCCGCGGCGCTCAAGGTTGCCCGGGAAGCTCCGGAGGGGAGCCATATGCTCGCCATGATGCCGGACACTGGAGAGAGGTACCTCTCCACGGTGCTCTTCGAAGGAATTCCCGAAGGCTCCGACCAGGACGTGATGGCCGGGCTGCCGTGATGGCGCCAGGCGAAGACGAGTATGCGCCGATTGCCGAGCTCTACGACCACGTAGTGGCGTATCGCGATCGACCCGACGTGGATTTCTTCGTGGGGGCGGCACGGGAGGCAGGCTCGCCGGTCCTCGAGCTCGGCTGTGGCACCGGTCGGGTACTCATCCCGACCGCGCGCGCGGGGATCGACATCGTGGGCCTCGATTCGTCGCCGAGCATGCTGGCGGAATGCCGCGGGCGCCTGGCGGAAGAAACGGCGCCGGTGCGGAGCCGGGTGGAGCTGGTCCAGGCCGACATGCGACGGTTCGACCTCGGTCGGGTGTTTCCGCTGGCCACGATGCCGTTTCGACCGTTCCAGCATCTCGTCACGGTGGAAGAGCAGCTCTCCAGTCTTGAAAGCATTTCGAGGCACCTGGCGCCCGGCGGATTGCTGATACTCGACCTGTTCAATCCGTCGCTCGACGCGCTGGTCAACCGGCCACTGGGACAGGAGGTCGACGAAGGTCCCGAATTCTCGCTTCCCGATGGGCGGAGGGTGACCCGGCGGCACCGGATCGTCTCGCATGACCGTCCCGGCCAGGTGAATCGCGTGGAGCTCATTTACGACGTGGTCCATGCCGGCGGACGGGCCGAGCGCCTGGTCCACGCCTTTTCGATGCGGTACCTCTTCCGCTTCGAAGCGGAGCACCTCCTCGCCCGGGCGGGATTCGAAGTCGTGCAACTGTATGGCGGGTATGACAAGAGCGCATACGGAAGCACCTACCCGGGCGAGCTGATCTTCATCGCCAGGAAAGGAGGCGTCCCATGATCGCACCCGAGATGCTGACCGGACGTCCCGATCGCACCGAAGCCGCCGAGTATTACTTCCGATACATCGATCGAGTGCCGGAGGGGGACATCTGCGAGATACTCCGGTCTCAGCAGGGAGAGACGCTGGAGCTGCTGCGCGGCATTTCAGATGAGCAGTCGCTGAGCCGGTACGCCCCGGGAAAGTGGAGCATCCGCGATGTCGTCAATCACCTGAACGACACCGAGCGCCTCTTCGTATTCCGCGCGTTCTGGTTTGCACGGGGGTTCGACAGCGCATTGCCCAGCTTCGATCAGGAGATCGCAGTGGCGGCGGCGGGTGCGGATGATCGCTCGTGGGAGGGACTGCAGCACGAATTCGGCGTGGTCCGCTCGGCGACCCTGGCCCTCTTTGAGGCCCTCCCCGCCCCGGCCTGGGGCCGGCGCGGCACGGCCAGCGGGAATCCATTCACGGTGCGTGCCCTGGCGTACCTCGCGGCGGGACACGTCACCCATCACGCCGGCATCATTCGGGAACGGTACCTGCAGCATGGCGCCTGACACGAGGCTCGATGCTCTCCGGAGCTTCATCACTCAGCGCCGGGGAGCGACTACTCCTCCCGCAGCGACTCCCTTTCCCCGCAACGAAGTGCAGCTGGCTGCCGCCGTCCTGTTGCTCGAGCTGGCATACACTGACACGAATTCACCTTCCAGGAACGCGAATACCTTGAAGCCGCGCTCGGCCGGCATGTCTCTCTTGAATCTGCGACAATCACCGATCTGAGCGCCCTCGCGGGGCGGCAGCGGCGCAAATCGATCGACCACTTCCAGTTCACCCGGGGTCTTCAGGAAGAGCTGGACCTGGGTCAGCGGACGGTGCTCGCCGAGGTCATGTGGGGAGTGGTGCTAGCGGACAGATGGATCGGGGATCATGAGAGTTACCTGCTGCGGAAGCTGGGCCAACTGCTCGACCTGGCACCCGGATACCAGGCGGTTCAGCCGGTCGCGGCGTTCGGGGACCAGGGTTGGTAGCTCTGCTAGGTTGTCGAAAGGGAGTGGAAGCGGTAGGCTCTTGTCTCACGAAATCGCCCGTCGCAAGAATTCGCTGACCGATCGGAGACGGCACCCGTGGAATCATGCCATGTCGGATGGCCAAGGAGTGGGCTCGGGGCCGGCGGAGTGAAGGGCTCCGACGGAGTGGCGCGCCTTGCTAGAATCGAAGACGATCTCCCCCATGCCGACCGGGACGACCTGTTGTGGGCCGACTGCAGCGTCCCCGCGGGTGAGCTCAAGTTCTTCGTGGTCTCTCCCTATCTTAACCCTCGTTCCAACGCCTGTTTTGGTCGCCTCGTCTATGTCACTCGCCCGCCATTTGGCGGGGAGAGTATTCGGAAGCTCTCCTGCGGCCGGACGTGGTACAAGGTCATTCACCGCGTCCGGGGGGGGGCGCGTCGGTCCGTTGGCTATGACGACATCCTGGGGATTGCTGCCCAGTATGGCTTCCTGCCCGGCCAAGGCGTGCACCGGCAGCTCTCCTGTCTCCCTACGAGCGCGATCCATGGCCTCCATCCGTCCCCGCGAGCTGTTGACGTCTATCCCCAGTATCGCGACTGCATCCTCCGTGACGTGGCGGCCTTCTATGCACTCGATGTCGATGCAATTCGGTTGACCGGCAGCGCTGCGGCGTTTTCACCGCCCTATTCTGACCTGTCCGATATCGACGTGGTCGTGCCGATACGAGATTTCCAGCAGCTCGGCATGATTCTCCGGACACCGCGTACGGCGCCGGCCTTCACAGTCCCTCTCGCGTCGGCGACAGGACGCGCGTTTGGCCACCCTTATTCCTCCCTGCGCTGGCATCACCCAAGCGGTGCGGTCGTCTGCCCTTTCTTCGTCTTTGCGGCCCTGCCCCCACCGGTCGCCGAGGCCCGCGACACAGGAACCAGGGTTCGTGGTCGGGTCACGATCACGGACGCGCGCTATGGGATCTTCAACACCCAGTACTACGAATGTTCCGGCGTCGCCGATCGGCTTATGATCTGCTCCACGTTCGGCCGGGGCGAAACCGATGCGGGAACACGCTTCAACATCGATTGCCCTCTCTATCAGGTAACTCGCGGGGCATGGGTGGGCATGACGGTCGCGATAGCCAACAGTCCGTACCTTGGTCTTACGGAACGGCATCTCGTCGGCGTATGACACCGTCGACTCTGGAGACGCTTTGCTTTCGCATCACGGCACGCTGCAACCTGGCGTGCTCATTCTGTCGTGCAGGGTCATCGCCTGCCGCCGCCGACTACGCCGACGTGGCCGCGTTCCAGCGCTTCGTCGCCGACGCCCAGGACGGCCTCGGACTCAGGCACGTCAGCATTTCCGGTGGAGAGCCTGGCATCGACAAAAGACTCGCCCCTCTTGTGGCGTGGCTTGCAGAGAGAGACCTCCACGTCACCGTAACGACCAACGGGACGTCCCGCGTTTCCGAGAAGCTGGAAGCCGTCAGTCAGGCCTACCCGGATCGCCTTCGGGTGCGCGTGAGCCTCGATGGTGACCGATCCCTGCACGATGCGCTCCGGGGCGACGGAATGCACACGGTCGCGATGAAAGAGGCGCGCCGGTTGAAAGAGACATTTGGATGGCTCGGCATCAACACGATCATTGGGCCTCACTTCGTTCAGCATGGACTCGATGCCGCATCGGTCTTGCAGGATCTACGAGTCGACGAGTGGGCGCTCATCACGCCGGTTCCACAGGGCTCAGCCCAAGGCCGGGTCTGGTCGCCTGAGGCGATTCTGCCGCCCATGGTCGATCTCCGGAACGCGACGCAAGCCGCCGGCTTCCCAGGCCGCGTGGTGATCTGGAACTTCTTGGGAACCCCGCACACATCGATTCTGGTCACTGCGCAGAATCAGATCGTCTTATCAGGCGTCTCGGGCGGCGACGACGAGCCACTCGGTTCGCTGACGGCCTACGACCTCGATGCAATCCGGCGTGTCATTGACGAAGCGACCCACCGTCACCCGCGAGCCCATTTTCAATGGAGGCACTGGGGACAGCATGACCGCCACCAGAAGTGACCGCCTCGGTCACCGTGAAGCCGTAGTCATCGACATCGACGACACGCTGCTCGACATCGGTGATCGCCGTGTTGCGCTCTTCCGACTCCATTTCCCTCATGCCGCAGCGAGCGCAGAAGACTTCCGCTTCGATATCGGGCTGAAGGGTATTGGACCCCGCACCACTGCACCCGCGCAGGCCTTCCTCGCCGATTTCTCCAATCCCGCGGTGGTCGGCACCATGCCTATCGCAGAAGTGCCAGGCGCAAGTGCAGCGGTAGCCGCGCTCCAGGGAGCTGCACTGGATGTAATCCTCTTGACAAGCCGGCCGGACTCGCTGCGCATCTGCACACTGGCCGATCTGGCATCGGTCGGCATACACTGGGATGGCAAGCGCCTGATAATGTGCGAGTCGGCGAGTTGCATCGATCCCGCGGACGAATCCGCACTCGAAGTCTTCAAGGTGGCGCAACTGAGAGCACTTAAGCACGACATGGACGTCATTGCGTGCGTGGGTAATACTGCGAGCGACGTTCTCGCCGCGTTTGCTGCGGAGATTCCCGCGATCCTTCTGCGTACCCCCACACTCCCTCAGCCAGCGGTCCACCTCGAGCAACGCCCGCACGTCGGGTTTCAGGAATGCGATACATGGTCGCAGGTCCTGGTTGAGATCGGCACTTTTCGCACCGGTGAGCGGCAGCTTGGCACGCTCAGAGACAGCTTCAGTGCCGCATATACCACATGGCTGAGTAACCTCAATCAGCTCTGCGCGATTGATGTGACCGTAGCATCAGTACTCGCGGCCCTTGCCGGGCGCGGCTTCCTCGAAGTCACGCTCTCGCTCACCAGTCGCCTGCTGGCTCTGATCCCGCTCGCCCTGGCTCTGCTCGCACTCGTCTTGGCCATTCGGGCATTCACGTCCAAGTACTCCAGCGGTAGCGGCGCCAACCTTCCGATTGCAACTAAGTTCGCCCAGGCAGTAAGCATTCTCTTCGATCTAGGAAAGCCTCTGGCAAAGGCGCGGCCTGGCGATGCCATCCACGAATACGAGGCCCTTCGCAAGAAGAGTGCGGCTGAGCAGGCCAGCGCACATCGCCAGTTCTTCTACAGCCGGTACCGAACGAACAACCCCCACGCACTGATGAATCTCCGGATGTTCGAGCTGCGGTCCTTGAACTATGTCAGGGCCTACGCCGAGCACCTAGCCTCGAGAATGCTTATCTGGTCGGCGACGGCCCTCGTAGTATGGGTCATCGGCACTTCCTTCTTGGACAGCTCGGCGCGCTCGCGAGTTGCACCCATCGCTCCTGCGAAGTCCGACACCACACCGGCCGTTCCGGCAGCGCCCGCTGCTGCGCAGCCGGGCGCCACCCTTCCAATCGACACCGGAGCAGGCGCGCGGCAGCCCGTGAAGCCTTAATGGACGCCGTGCCTGGCCATTCCCTCGCGCCGGCCGAGGCCCATCGCCTCCAGGCATCAGCGCAGATGGCGGCGACGAACCGGACCTCATCGTCTGGGGGACCGGAGGTTGGTGCAGCCGTCCTGGCCTCTGATGGGCAGATGTTTTCCGGGGCATACATCAGGGGGTCGACCTGCTACACGACGGTCCACGCGGAAGTGGCGGCTATCGTCCAGGCGTTGAGTGCACGTGCACCAACGCTGGTGGCCTTAGCGCTGTTTGCCTCGCAGGCAAACTCCGAGGGGGAGCTTCAACCCTGCGGAACGTGCCTTCAATTCCTTGCCGAGCGCGGATGCGGCCCAGAGCTGCCCATCTTTCTCCGGGCAGGTACAGATGCCAATTGGGAATGGACGTCTTTGGGCGCTCTCCTACCAAAGCCGTGGGTTCCCTGGGAACGCGCCACGAATGATGCCAATGCCGCCACCAGCTGATTCCGTAATATTCCCCATGATAACTCGATCTGCCCCAACATCGAGCCGTGCTTCCGGTCGAAGAGGATCGCATTAATGGGACCCGAGGCGCATTCCGATTGCCATTCAGTGCCAGCCGTACGGCGGCTGGGCGGCCGTGGGGGCTGAGATCCCGAGCAGACTGACAGCGACAACGGGAAAAGTCAGACACGTGATGCCTCCGATGCAGTGGATCATCGTGACGACCCGAGGGGTCCGACGCGATCTCGACGGGATTGGTTCGGGGCTGGTGGTCCTTTGCAATGACTACGTCCCGGGCCGCCGGATGGCGGCAGCGATTTCAGGACCCTTCTCGCCTTCGCCGACTCGGCCCATCACGACATCAGGATCGTGCTCGAAGAAGAGCCACCATTCTTCCTCGAGCGCCTCACGCACCAGCTTCCGTTTCGATTCCAGCGTCCGCAGCGGCTCCAAATCGTACCCCATGATCCAGGGAAGCGGGAGATGGTGCCGCGTCGGCATCACGTCGGCCAGGTAGAAGAGTGTCTCTCCCCCGCTCCGCACCAGGACGCTCTGATGATAGGGCACATGTCCGGGCGTCACCCGCACCGAGATACCGGGGAGCACGTCCACGTCACCGTGCAGCAGCTTCCATTTCCCGGCCTCCGCCACGGGCTCGAAGTTGTGGGGAAGATATGACGCCCGGGTCCGCTCGTTCGGGTGACGGGCAAAATCGAGATCGCCCCACTGCACGACATAGGTGGCGTTGGGAAACGTGAGCCTGGCCCCTCCGACCGCGACGCCGTTCTGGTCCTGTTCCTCCCAGGTATTGCCCCCGGCATGATCGAAGTGGAGATGCGTGTTGATGACCCAGCGCACGTCGGCGGGCGTGACGCCGGCTTCGGCGAGCCCCGCTTCCAGCCGGGTGCGCCCGCCGGGGCCGGCGTTATCCACCCCATAGATGTCCCGGAACTTGGCGTCCTCCTTGTTGCCCAGCCCCGTGTCGATCAGGACCAGTCCGTCGGGATGCTCGATCAGCAGGCATCGCATCGCCAGGGGAATCCGGTTCCGGTCGTCGGGGGTGATGCGTCGCGACCAGAGCGGCTTGGGCACCACACCGAACATCGCCCCCCCATCGAGGCACTGCGTGCCACCCTCGAGGGAGTGACACTTGAGGGTGCCCAGGGTGAAGTGATGGGTCAGAGCCATGGAGGCAGGGTGCCGGACGGTTGGATGGCTGGACGGCTGGACCTTCTCTGCGTGGTGCGTTGCAGCACCTCGAGGTCCGACACGGTCCGCACCCCGGCATCGCGCGCGAGGCAGAGCAATCGATGCAGGAGCTGGGCGGTGACCAGCGCGTCTCCCGCCGCACGATGCCGCGCCGAGTTTTCGAAGGCGAAGCGCTCGCTCAGGGCGCCCAGCGAGCAGGACGTCGCGCCCGCGACCAGACGTCTGGCAAGGCGCACGGTACAGAGCCTCGCGCCGTCGAGGCGCTGGTCACGCACCCTGCGCACTTCAGCAGCGACGAATCCCCAGTCGAAGCGGGCGTTGTGGGCCACGAAGATCCGCCCGGTGAGTGCGTCCAACACCCGATCTACCACCTCCTCGAAGCGGGGTGCGGCTCGAACCATGTGGTCGGTAATACCGGTGACGGAGCTCACGACCACCGGAATCGGACGCCCCGGATTGATCAACGATTCGAAGAGCAGTTCACGCCGCTCGCCGTGCACCAGCACCACGGCAATTTCAGTGATCCGGTCGTCTCCCGACGACCGCATCCCCGTGGTTTCCACGTCCACCACGGCAAAGGCGCACTCTTCGATCAGCGGATGCCCGCTCGCCGCGGCGACCAGGCTCCATCGTCCGTCGCCCAGGCGCCGCACCCGCGGATCCGCCCCGAGCAGCGCCATCGCCAGCCGCTCGGCGACAATGCCGGGAGCGCCGGGGAGGCCGAGGATGTGGATCGCGAGCCACTCCGCCGATCGGGCGGATCCGGCAAGCGCCACGAGCGCCCGGTCCACGAGCGTCGACGCGGGAACCACCGCGAAACCGTGGCTCATGGCTCCGCGCGCAGGACCGGCATCGTCATGCAGCGGGGGCCGCCTCCACCGCGGACCAGCTCGCCCCCCTCGATAGTGATGGCGGTGCGTCCGGTCGGGAGCGCGTTGTCGGCCAGGAATTCCGCGCTCGGCAGGATCGAGAACCCCGCGAGCTGAAGCTGCCGCAGCGTCTCTTCGTTTCGCGCGTAGCTCACGACCACTCCCGGCGCGGTCGCGAGAAAATTGCATCCGGAGGCCCATTGCTCCCGCTCCTGGGTGAGCCGCCGGGTTCCGCCCGCAAGCACCGGCTCGAGGGGCATCGCGACCTGTGCCAGCGCCGTGAAAAGGTCCGGCTGCTCCCGGACACCGCTCTCGCCCTTTTTCCGGTGGAGAATCGTGAGCCGCTCGGGCCCGATGAAGCTCGGGGGAAAGACCACGCAGAGCTCCCGGTCGACGTGGCTGAACAGCATGTCGAGGTGAATCGCGGTCGGGTTGTTCGGCATCACCACCACGATCACGTCCTTGATCTCCGCGCGGCTGAAGAGCGAGTCCGCCAGCCGGTCGAGGGCCCCGGGTGACGAGCGCTCGCTGAATCCCACGAGCAGGAGATCGTCCCGGAGCACGTGGACATCCCCGCCCTCCAGGGTATAGTTGCTGCGCCGTTCCTCCGATCCGTCGTACAGGATTCCCTCATTGGCCAGGGCCGGATGGAAGGCAAAGAGCGTCTTGATGAGCAGCTCTTCGGTCCACCGGGTGCCGTAGCGCATCGACCCGACGACCGCGTGCCCCCCGATGACCATGCCGATATCCCGGGGAAAGAACAGGTTGGGCAGCGGCGGCAATACGAAGCCGATTTCGTTGAGCGCGCTGGCAATCGGTCCGGGGACCTCCTCGGTTCCCTCGATCACCATCCTCACGATCGCGCTCGCGGGAAGCTCGGCCAGTTGTTGCGCCAGCGGCTCCGACGGCACCACGTCCATCGTGCGGGAGATCAGGTACTCGCGCGCCTCCCGTCGCCCGAGCACTTCCACCAGCAGATCGCCGATTTCGTGGACCGTAGCAAAGCGGCGCAGCACGGCGGTGAGACGGGCGTGCTCCCGGGCCGACACTTCGAGCCCGATCAGATCATCGTAGAGGAAGTCTTCCCGGTTTCCCGGCGTCACTGCTTCCAGCTCGAGGCCGGGCGTATGCACCAGTACCGCCCGCAAGGCTCCGATTTCCGACGTAACGCTGATCGCGGGCATGCATGAAGATAAGGGAGTAGGCAGTAGGCAGTGGGCAATAGGGAGAAGGTTCTGCCTAGTGCCCATTGCCTACTGCCAATTGCCTCCTACCGATTTGCCAGCACGTACGACAGCGCTTCAAGCTCCAGCACGAGGTTGACTGTTTTGACCGCCACCGGCTCGGGCACCGAGAGCTGCACCGGCGCAAAATTCAGGATCGCGGTGATCCCGCACCGGACCAGACGGTCCGCCATGCCTTGCGCCGCCTCGGCGGGCGTCACGACCGCCGCGATATCGGCCGGCTCGCGCTCGAGATCGCTTTCCAGCTCGGCCACGCTCCGGACCAGGAGTCCATTCCACTCCCGGCCGATTTTTTTCGGATCGTTGTCGTAGATGGCGACGAGATCGAATCCGCGGGCCCGGAAGCCGCCGTATTGCACCAGCGCGCTGCCGATTTTCCCTGCCCCGACGACGACCACCCGGTATCGCCGGTCGAGACCGAGAATGTCCCGCAACCGGGTCTTGAGCTCGGGAACCAGATACCCCAACCCGCGTTTCCCGAAGGACCCGAAGAACGAGAGGTCCTTCCGCACCTGAGCGGAGGTCGTGCCCCCGCGCGACGCGAGCGCCTCGGAGCTGACGGTCGTCGCTCCCTGCTCCTCGAACTCTTCGAGAAATCGCAGGTAGAGCGAGAGACGGCGGACGGTAGATTCGGCGATTTTGCGCACGGGCACTGGCATTGTGAAAGTTTTCACAAAGCTAGTCCGGCTGCCATCCCCCGTCAATGAGAACCAGGAGCAGTCCGGCGAATTCCTGCGGCGCCAGCATTTCGGGCCGCGCCGTCGACGACAGCCCGGCGAGCGCGAGCGCCGCCGTCACCCGATCGGCCGGCCAACCGGTCAGCTCGCGGAGGCCCCGGAGCAGCTGCTTTCGCCGGAAACCGAAGAGACCCACCACCAGCTTCCGGAATGCGGGGATCCGGGCATCGGCCACGAGCGGCGCATCGAGCGGCACCAGTCGAATGACCACCGAGTCGACCTTGGGCGGCGGCACGAACGCACCGGCCGGCACGAGGAACAACTTCTCGATTCGCGCGACGGCCTGGACTCCGACGCTGAGCGCTCCATACACTTTGTTTCCCGGAGGAGCGGCGACCCGGTCGGCGACTTCCTTCTGCACCAGGAAGACGATCCGCGCCGGTCGTGGCGGCGCCAGGGCGCGATCGATCAGCGGCGTGGTGATGTTGTAGGGGATATTGCCGGTGATGAGCAGCGCTTCGCCCGGGGCCACCTCCGCGATCATGCGCCAGTCGAGCTCGAGCGCGTCGCCCTCCACGATGCGCGCCGCGGGAACCCGGTCGCGGACCACCGGAATGAGATCCCGGTCTTTCTCGATCGCGACGACGCGCGCCCCCCGGGCAGCCAGCGCCTCGGTGAGTGCGCCGGGACCCGGACCGACTTCGAGCACGAGGTCGCCGGGGCCGGGGGCGAGCGCCGCGGCGATCCGGTCGAGAATGGAGCGATGCGAGAGAAAGTGCTGTCCGAATCGTTTCCGGCTCCGTATCATCAGAGCCGCAGCACCAGCAGCGTGCGGTCATCGGCCGGATGCGGAGAGAAAGCGTCCGCCTGGGCCATGACGTCGGCCACGATCAGCTCAGGGTTCCAGGCCCGCCGCGCGGACAAGAGCGCCAGGAGGCGGGCCTCGCCGAATCGCTCACCCGCCTGATTCTCCGCGTCCACGAGCCCGTCGGTCCACAGGCACAGCAGGTCCCGGCTGGAGGTCCACGGAATGGCGCGGCAGGCGATTTCCACCGTACCGAGGCCGAGCGGCGGTGCGGTAGCCTCGAGGCGTTCGGGCGGGCCCTCCGCGGGAAACCGGAACGCGTGCGGGTGTCCGGCGTTGGCCCAGGTGAGCCGCCGGTTGATCGGATCGAGAATCCCGTAGAAGACCGTGAGGTAGGTATCGGAGGAAGCCAGCTTGGAGGCGAGGCTTCCGCCGATGGCGGTGAGCGCACGATCAGGGGTGTCGCCACCGGCCGCATGAATTCCCGCCGCGGACATCACCGCCGCCATCACGATCGCGGCGGAAATGCCGTGCGAGGACACGTCGCCTACCATCACGCCGACGAGCCCGAGACCCAGCCGGTTGAAATAGTAGAAATCTCCGCCGACCCGTTCGGCGGGAAGACAGCGGACCGCGACCTCGGCGTCGCCTCTCAGCACGTCGGGTGAGGGAAGCAGCGAGCGCTGCAGGTGGTGGGCGACCTCGAGTTGATCCTGGAGACGCTGCTGCTCCCGCTGCCGGGCGACCAGGCGGGCGAGCTCGATGGCGGCGCCGACCTGGTTGGCCGCGGCGGTGACGAGCTTCTGATCCGTCGCACTGAAGCGCCCGTCGCGGATCCGGTCGGTGAGGTTGATCACGCCGACGCAGCGGGAGACGCCTCCCGGAGTCCGGTAAGTAATCGGCACGCTCATATAGGCGCCACCGCGATATCCGCGGCTCCCCCCGGGCCGCGGAGCAGCTTCGCCGACCTGCGGTTCGCCGTCGCGCACGGCGCGGGCCGCCACGGAGTCCGGGTCGTCGATCGCAATGTGACCGGCCGCGCTGCCGTCGAAACCCTGCACGGCCACGATGCGAAGGAGTCCGGCATTTTCATCCAGCACCGCGAGGGACGCCCGCGCCGCGCCGACGACGTCGCTCACCGCCCGAATGATGGTCCCCGCCGCATCCTCGAGGCGAAGCGCCTGGGCAAGGATGTCGTTGAGCGTGTAGAGGAGATCGATCTCTTCGTATCGGGTGGCCAGCTCTTCGGTGAGATGGGTCGTCTCCCGGTCGGCGCGGAGAAAGAGCGCGAACAGGGCGAGCATCGCATCCCCTTCCCTCCCCCCGGGAGTTTCCAGCCAGAGCGGCGTGCCGGGTCCGAGCGGACGAATGCATCCGCCGTCGGGCAAGCTCACGACTTCGGCTCCCGCCGGAATGGAGTGGGTTCGCGACGCCTCGCCCCCGTACGCCGGGGTCAGCGTCCCGCCCTCCGCGCGCCAGAGCCGCGGACGCGCCGCGGCGGCGCCATCGAATGCTTCGAAGACGGGGCGTAACCGCGTCAGGCGCGCGGCAGCGTCATCCAGATCGTGTTCCCCTGTGCGTTGAATTCGACGTGGTCGGCGAGATTGCGGATCAGGAAGAGGCCTCGGCCGACGGGACGGCGCACCGCGGAAGGCAGCGTCGGATCGGTGATGGCCTTCGGGTCGAATCCGGGACCGTCGTCGGTAACCTGCAGGCGAATCGTGCCGGCATCCAGCTCCGCAGAGACCAGGACGGTGTGGTTGGGATCGCCCCGGGCACCGAACAAGATGCTGTTGGTGAGCGCTTCCGCGAGGAGCACCCGGAGCCGGAAGCTGGTGCGGCGCGATGGTAGTGCACCGGCGAAGCAATGCCGCGCCATGAGCTCGACGGCCTCTTCGACGCAGGCGAGATCCGCCGGCACCCGCAATCCGATCCAGACCGTCGGTTGCGGAACGCCGTCTCCCGCCCGGCCGGGCTCCGCGATCGAGCGGCGAACGCAGAGGCGCAGGGGCGCGGCGACGCCGTCGTCCATGTCAGAACCCCGCGAGCGCCTCGGCCGCGGTCGGTGAGATGTGGAACAGGGTGTCGAGTTTGGTGAGCTCGAACAGCGCGCGGAGATCCTCATTGAGCCCCGCAATGCGAAGCTCTCCCCCCTGTTCGCGCACCTTCTTCGAGAGCGAGACGAGGGCGCCCAGCCCGGAGGAATCGATATACCCGGTCTGGGTGCAATCGATCACGAACTTGCGCTCACCGCGATCGAGACCGTCCTGCACGAGACCCTTGAGCTCCTGGCGGTTCCCGACGATCAGCTGGCCCTCGACCTTGAGCACCGCCACGCCGTCGTTCTGCACTTTGGTAAATCCCATGCACTCCCTCCTTCAGGTAACCGCCCGATCGGCGAAGCGTGCCGCGAGCGCGACGGTGCCGGTCATCTCCTCGTCGTTCGCATCGTCCGTCACGCCCATGATGACCCCGGGCGGGCCCAGCAGCAGCGGCCCGAGCAGGAGTGCCCCGGCCAGGTCCCGGGCCGTCCGCAGCGCCAGGTGCCCGGCGGCGCCTCCCGGAAATATGAGAACGTTTGCCCGGTCCCGAAACCTCACCCGCCGGTCGGCCACTACGGGGGTCTGGGGGAGGCGCTCGGCGAAGGCCGCCACAGCCGCCTCCAGCGCACCGCCGTCATCCCGTCCGGGAGGGCCCGCGAGAAAAGCCACTCGTGCAGCGCGGTCGTCAACCCGGGCGTGGGCTCGTGCCGCCTGAACGGCCAATGCCGCTCGCTCGCCGGGGCCGAGCTCGCCGGCGAGCGCGCAGTCCGCCATCCCGAACAGCGATCCATCGGGGAGCAGCAGCCAGTGCAGCGCCCGGACGGTGCCGTCCTCGGGCGGGCCCAGCGTCCAGGCGGAGGCTTCGACGAGCGCCTCCGCCGAAATCCCGGGGCCGGCCACCAACCCATCTGCGTCGCCGATCGCCACCAGGCCGGCGGCCAGGCGCACCGGATCGGCGGCCAGATCCAGTGCGTGAATGGCATCACGCACCTGGTTCGGCTTCCGGGTGCGCAGGAGCTCCGCGACCGCACCGAGCCGGGGGTGATGCTCCGGCCGGGTACCGCCGCTGCCGATGACTTCCGATACCGGCAGCGCGGGAGTGCTGCGCCGCCCCGCGGTCGCCTCGGCAAATCCCCCGTCGACTCCGGCGAGCACAATCCGGGCGCGGCTCCCGCGGGCCCGGTCGAGCAGCGCGTCGAGACTCACGAACGGAAATGCCGCCGCAGAGCCTCGACGACCACCGGGTGCACCAGCTCGCTCACGTCACCGCCGTAGCGCGCGACTTCCCGCACCAGACTCGAGCTGATGTACGAGAGGCCCTGGGCCGGCACCAGGAACACGGTTTCCAGTCCGGCGTGGAGCTGGCGATTCATCAGCGCCATCTGGAACTCGTATTCGAAATCGCCGACGGCGCGGAGCCCGCGAACCAGCACCGATGCACCGGTCCGGGCGGCATAGTCGGCGACCAGCCCTTCGAAGGCATCCACCTGAATCCGCGGATCGTCGCCCACCGTGTGGCGCAGCATCCCGATCCGCTCGTCCGCGCTGAACAGCGGCTGCTTGGTCGAGTTGACCGCGACCGCGACGATCACCCGATCGGCGAGTTTGAGACTCCGCCGGATCAGGTCCTCATGTCCACGCGTGGGCGGATCGAAGGAGCCGGGATAGATGGCAATGCGCGTCATGGGGCGTAGCAGAAAGTAAGGGCGATGTCGCCGTATCGCCGGGTGTCATCGCCGCCGGGCGTTTCCCGGGCGGAATGTTCGACCGCGAGCAGCTCCGCAAACGGGACCTTCCGGAACGCGGCCACCAGCGCCGCCGCGTGCGCGACCGAAAACGGGGGGTCGGCCAGGGCCAGGTCGAACTCGCGCGGGCCGAGTCGCGCGACGAATCGCATGGCATCGCCCCGTCGCACCGTCACCCGGGCGCCCACGCCGAGCGCGTCGACGTTGACCCGGATCGCCTCGAGCGATGCCGGAGCCAGCTCCACCAGCGTGGCCGATGCGGCGCCCCGGCTGAGTGCTTCCAGGCCGAGCGCGCCCGTGCCGGCAAACAGGTCGAGCACGCGTGCGCCGGGCAGCCGCTCGCCGAGAATGTTCATCCACGCTTCGCGCACCCGGTCGGCCGTCGGTCGCACTCGCTTGTCGGTCGGCGTCACGAGCCGCCGCCCCCGGAACTCTCCGGCGATGATGCGGGTCACGTGCCATTGCCGAGCCTGCCCGGCGGCCGATGCGGAGTGACCGTCAGCAGCCTGGCTTGCAGGGTGGTGAACCCGCGAAACTCGTTCTGCTCCAGCCGGAACGCCGCGTCCACCGGCCCGCCGCCCAGATCGTCCAGACGATCGGCCAGGCGAAAGCCGATGGCGTCGAGCGAGCGCGAGGGCGCCTGCAGGGCGCCCTTCACGTGATTGGTGCCGACCCGCTGCCGCCGCGCGAAATCGACGCCACGGACCCCGAAGACCGGCGCGGCGTTTCCCATCCCGCACGGCTCCAGGTGACGACAGAGCTTTTCGAGCTCGTCGGTCGCCTCGTCGAGCGGGATCTCGAGGTCCACCCGCTGTTCGGGGCCGAGATCATCGAACCCGAGCCGGTCGCCCGCCACCCGCTCGAATCGTTCCCGGAATGCGTCGAAGTTTTCGCGCCGGAGGGTGACGCCCGCCGCCATCCGGTGCCCCCCATAGCGCTCGAGGAGATCCCCGCACTCCACCAGCGCAGCATGCAGATCGAACCGGGAGATGCTGCGGCCCGATCCTTTCCCGATGTCGCCGTCGAAGCAGACCAGAAACGTCGGCCGGCCGTAGCGCTCCACGACGCGCGAGGCGACGATCCCGACGACTCCCGGGTGCCAGTCGTCGGAGCAGAGGACGATCCCGGCGCGCCGGTCAAGCGGCCCGGCGGCCTCGACCTGGGCGATCGCCTCCTCGAGAAACCGCTGATCGAGTGCCTGCCGTTCTTCGTTGAGGCGCTCGAGCCGCTGCGCCAGCATCAGCGCTTCGTCGGCGTTGTCGGTCAGCAGGAGACGGAGCCCGTCCGCGGCTTCTCCGATCCGCCCCGCGGCGTTGAGGCGCGGCGCGAGGACGAATCCGACCTGGCCGGCGCGGAGCTCGCCCGCTCCTAACCCGCTGGTCTCGATCAGCGCGCGCAGGCCCGGCCACCGGCTCCGGCTCAACAGGCGGAGTCCGTGCCGCACCAGGATGCGGTTCTCACCGGTCAGCGGGACCACGTCCGCCACCGTGGCGAGCGCGACATAGTCGAGCAGGTGCATCGGAAACGCGGGCGGCAGCCCGAGCGCCGGCACCAGGGCCTGTACCAGCTTGAAGGCGATCCCCGTCCCGCACAGCATGCCGAGTCCCGAGCGGTCGTCGCCGCGCTGCGGGTCGATGACGGCGGTGGCCGGTGGAAGCTCCGCGCCGGGCAGGTGGTGATCGGTCACCACCACCCGGATTCCCGCCGCTTCGGCCTTCCTCACGGTGTCCACGGCGGTGATACCGCAGTCGCAGGTGACGATCAGGGCGGCCCCGATCGAAACCGCGAAGGCGAGCCCGGCGGGACCGAAATCGTATCCGTCCCGGAGGCGGTGCGGCACGAAGGGGTGGACGTCGGCGCCGGCCTCCCGGAGCGCGCGGGTCAGGAGCGCGGTGGCGGACTGGCCGTCGACGTCATAGTCGCCGTGAACGAGAATGGTCTCGTGACGCGACACGGCGCCCACGATAGCGGTGACCGCGGCGTCGAGTCCGGCGAGAGAACCCGGATCGCTGAGCTGATCGAGCGACGGGCGCAGAAAGCTCCTCGCGGCGTCGGCTCCGATGTGACCGCGCTGAATCAGGAGCGCGGCGAGCGGCGCCGGAATGGAAAGCTCCCGGGCAAGCGCCTGGGCCGCGGCCGCCTCGGGCTCGGGCGCCAGGACCCACCGGGGGAGGGGCAGGCTCATTCGTCTCCGTCGGCCGGATACAGGATGACGCCGCACCCTTCGCAGGCCTCGATGTGCGTGCCGGCGCGGATCTGACTGCGGCGATTTCTCGGAATCGCGGTGAAGCATGCCCCGCACGCATCGCCCCGAAGCGCCACGACCACCGTGGTGGCCCGCGATGTCCACAGGCGGTCGTACCGGATCAGGAGGGTGCGTTCCACCGTCGACGCGCTCGCCGAGCGCACTTCGCCCGCGGCCGCGCGCGCCGTCGCCAGCTCCCGCCGCGCCTCGGCCAGCCGGGCCCGCTCTCCGGTCTGGTCGCCTTCGAGCGCCGTGAGCCGCTGCTCCGCTTCGGCCAGCGCGGTCTCCTGCTGCTGGTTCACCTCCGCCGCCTTGACCCAGTCACTCTCCTTGTTGGCGAGCACCGACCGCGCGAGGTCCACCTCGGTCATCAGCGCCTGGACTTCGCGGGCGGTGCGCACCTGCTCGATTCTGGCGCGCCGTTTTTCCTGCTGGCTCCGCTGGGTTTCGATCACCCCTTCGAGCTCTTCTCTCCGCTTGACCCCTTCGGCATGCTTCCGCCGCGCGGCGTCCACGTCGCTTCGGGCGCGGTCGAGCGCCGCGTCCAGCGCGGCGATCTCGTCGTCGAGGGCTTTGATCTCCCGGTCGGTCGCGAGGATCGCGAGGTCCTTCGACTGCAATTCGAGCAGCTTTTCCAAATCAGGATGCATGACGCCTCAAGAGTGCTGGGTGGGATCGGGACCCGAGGGCCCGGAGGGGGAGCGGCGAGTTTCCTTGGCCGCGGCTTTTCGAATGATGAACCGCTTCCGCTGATCCGCCGGAAGCTCCTTCAGCTGATGCTGCCGCTCGTCCACCGAGGAGACCGGCGCGAGCGAGCGGGAGACGTCGCGCGCCCGGAGCCCCTGCAGCGCGCCGGCATACTCCTCGTCGAAGCTGACCCCCGCGGCGCGCTCCTCGCTCGCCCGATGCAGGATGCGCTGGAAGGCATCCTGGGCTTGCGGGGACAGCCGCTCCAGGGCAGCGGCCGGGGAGGCGGTGGCGGGGAGTGCGCGCACGGCTTCGAAGATTTCCCGGTGCGACGGAACTTCGAATGTGCCGGGAGGAATCTCGTCCCGGGCGCGCTCGAGCCAGCTCCCTCCCGACAGGATCGTCTTGAGCAGCTGCTGCTCGAGTCGTGCTCCCGGATGCCGGCTCCGTCCCGGGAGCGCCGGAGACGCCGGCTGGGAAGGCGAATCGGCCGGGCGCGGGGCCGGAGCGGGCGGCCGGGAGGCTTCTTCGCGCTCGAGCACCGCGCGGGAAACGCCAGTGCGCTCCGAGATGCGCGCGAGATAGAGATCCCGCGCAATGGGATCGGAGGCCGCGCGCGCCGTGGGCAGCAGCCGGTCCAGGGCATCGCGGCGATGCTCCAGCCCTTCGAACCACCCTCTTCGTTCGAGCAGCTGAATCTTCCGGTCGAGCACGTCCACCGCATCCCGGAGGATCGGGGCGAGCGCGGCCGCGCCCCCGCGCCGGACCAGCGTATCGGGGTCCTCGCCCTCGGGCATGGTGGCGACCTTGACCCGCATGCCGTGCCGCAGGCACTCGTCGGCCGTCCGGAACGTCGCGCGAAGGCCGGCTGAATCACTGTCGTAGAGGAGCAGGGCCGCTTTGGCGAACCGGTGCAGCAGCGCCGCCTGATCGGGGGTGAGGGCGGTGCCCATCGGCGCCACGACGTTTTCGGTCCCGGAGAGGACCAGCCGGAGCACGTCGAAGTACCCTTCGACGAGAATGACTTCCTCCTCGCGGCGGATGGCCTGCTTCGCCTCGTGGAGGTTGTAGAGCATCGTGCCTTTGTGGAAGATCGGCGTCTCGGGCGAGTTCAGATACTTGGGCTCGCCCTGCCCCAGGATCCGGCCGCCGAAACCGACCACCCGGCCGCGCAGATCGCGAATCGGAAAAAGGAGTCGCCCGCGGAACCGGGGGCTGGTGGTGCCGTCATCGCGCTTGACCATGAGACCGGCTTCGACGAGCACTCGCTCTTCGATCCCGAGCTGCTTCATCGCATCGACGAAGGCCCGTCCGGGTGGCGCGAACCCGAGTCCCTGCTCCCCGGCGACCTCCGGCGGGATCTCGCGATCGGCCAGGTAGCTCCGCGCCGCAGCGGCCTCGGGATCTTCGCGCAGCCGGGTCGCGAACCACTCCTGCGCCACGGCCGAGGCGGTGAAGAGCGGCTCGCGCGGGTCGGGTCCTTCCCGTGCCCCCTGCTCCGGCACCACGATCCCGACCTTGCGCGCCACCTCCCGCACCGCGGTGGGATAATCCATTCCCTGCTTCTTCATCAGGTAGGTGAACACGTCGCCGGCGGCGTGGCAGACGTAGCAGTAGTACATCCCCTTCTTCGGAATGACGGCAAAGTTGCGGTGGGTGCCCCCGTGAAAGGGACAGGCGCCACGGTAGTCGGAGCCGGCGCGCTTGAGCTGCACCGCCTCGCCGATGATGCCGACGAGATCGGCGGCGTCGCGGATCTGCTCGATGAGCTCGTCGGCGATACGGCTCATGGTGCGAATTCCGCGATGGTGACGCCGGTGCCGCCCTGATTGCGAGGCGCGAAGTCGAACTTTGCCACCCGCCGGTCGGCCGCGAGCACCCGCCGCACGGTCTCCCGCACGACACCGGTGCCCATGCCGTGAATGATTCGCAGGAACGGGTTGTCGGCCAGAATCGCCGCGTCGAGGGCGGCGGACGTGACCGCCGCCGCCTCGTCTCCGCGCATGCCGCGGAGGTCGATCTCGAAGGGGCCAGGAGGCTGGGGAGCTAGGGAGCCAAGGTGCGTTTTTCCCCCAGCTCCCAAGCTCCCTAGCTCCCTGGCTCCCTTTGCCACGGCCACCAGACTTTCCGCCGCCACGATGAGCTTCATCGCGCCCGCCACGACGACGGCTTTCCCGTCGTCACGCAGCTCCACCAGCTCACCGGTACTGCCGGTCGGAAGCCGCACGCGCTGCCCGACAGCCACGGCGCCGGTCGGCCCGCTCGCCGGCGCGTCGCTCACCGAGGCCTCCGCCAGCGCCTCGCCCTCGAGGCGGATGGCGTCCTCGAGCAGGCGGCGCGCCTCCCTCGCCTCGCCGTCGTCGGCTGCGGCCGAGGCGGCGCGGAGCGCCGTTTCCACCCGCTCGCGGGCGTCGAGCAGGAACTTTCGCGCCTCGGCCCGCGCCTTCCGCTCGGCATCCCGCTCCCGGCTTCGCAGCTCGGCGTCACGATCCCGCTGCAAGCCCGCCTCGCGGGTGAGGCGCGCCGTTTCCCGCTCGGCATCCGCCAGGCGGGCACCCAGCTCCTCCTGGTCGGCGGCGAGCTTGCGCTCCCGTCCTTCGGCCGCTTCCAGGAGGGCGTCGAGCGAACGTTCCGCGCCGGAGACCCGGCTCTCCGCATCGGCGAGCACCGCCTCGCTGATGCCGAGCCGCCGCGCGATCGCGAGCCCGTAGGACCGCCCCGGCATCCCCTTGTGAAAGCGGTAGGTCGGCGCCAGTCGCTCCGCGTCGAACTGCAGCGACCCGTTGACGACCCCCTCGGTCTGGGTCGCCAGCGCCTTGAGCGCGCCGAGGTGCGTGGTCGCGATGGTCCGGGCACCCCGGCGCGTCAGCGCGACGAGCGCGGCACCGGCCAGCGCGCCGCCCTCGGCGGGGTCGGTTCCGCTTCCGATTTCGTCGATCAGCACCAGCGTTCCCGCGTCGGCGTCGTCCAGCACGCCGCGGAGCGTCGCGAGGTGCGCACTGAAGGTGGAGAGGTCGGCGGCGATCGATTGATGGTCGCCGATATCGGCCGCCATGCGACGGAACACCGGGAGCGTGCTCCCCTGGCCCAGCGGCGGGACGATACCGCTCTGCACCAGCGCGGTGGCCAGTCCGACCGTCTTGAGCAGCACCGTCTTTCCGCCCGTGTTCGGTCCGCTGATCAGCAGCGTGCGCTCCTCCGGGTCGAGCGCGAGATCGAACGGCACCACCTCGACTCCTCGGCCGAGCAGCAGCGGGTGACGCGCGGCCAGGAGCACGAGTTCTCCTCCGCTCCCGGCGATCGCGGGCGCGCTCCCCTGCACCGCCCGTCCGTACCGGGTCCGGGCAACCAGGTCGTCGAGCGCGACGCACATCTCGTGCGCCCCGTGCAGGAGGCCGGCGTGGGGACGCAGCAGGTCGGTCAGCTCGCGCAGGACCCGAAGCGCTTCACGCTCGGCATCGGCCATCGCTTCGCGCAGCGCATTGCCGAGCTCGATGGCGGCGGTGGGCTCGATGAACAGCGTGCCGGCGCTGGCCGACTCGTCGTGCACGATCCCGTCGGGACGGGATCGCGAATCGCGCCGGACCGGAATGACGTAGCGGCCATTCCGCACGGTGACGGGAGCGGCGCCGCCCGCGGCGGCGGCGTCGAGTCCGCGCTGAATCGCCTCCAGCTTCTTCACCAGTCGCTCGCGGGCGTGATGCACCTCCCGCCGCGCGCGAAGCAGCCCGGGACTCGCCGAATCGAGCAGCTCGCCCTGGTCATCGACCGACTGGCCCAGCCGCCGCTCGATCGCCTGCTCGGGAACCGGCGCGCGCAGCATCGCCGCGCGGGGCGCTTCCTCTTCCAGTCCCTTCAGCGCTGCGGCGGCATCACGCGCCGCGGCCAGCGTGCGATGAATCGCCGCCAGCTCGTGACCCTCGAGCACACTGCCCTCGAGGCGGAGTCGCGCCATCACGCCACTGAGAGGGGGAACCGGAAACGCATCGAGCGAGCCGCCCCGTCCGAAATACGAGAGCAGCTCGGCAACCGGAGCGAGCTCTCCGCCGATCCAGTCGGGATCCGACGAGGGGCGGCGTGCGCGCACCCGCGCCGCACCGAGCGGGCCCGCAGCATACGCGGCAACCAGGTCGAGCACCCGATCGAACTCGAGGACCTCGAGAGCCGCGACAGATCCCTCGCCCGCTAAAGGGGACGGGGTGCCGGCGCTCCGGTGCGCCGACACCCCGTTCCGGGTTGCTTCCGATTCCAGACCGGTCATCCGGCGAGGAATCCTGTCAGGTTGAGATGAAGCATCGATCGCGTAGGCCTAAGTACTTGAAGTAGCGGAACATAGCGACGCTTCGACCGGGAGACAAGGGCACTCATCCCGGGGGCCATGTCAGCTGTCTCCCACCGAGCAGGTGGACGTGCAGGTGTGCCACCGATTGTCCGCCTTGCGCGCCGACGTTCATGACCAGGCGGTACCCGGAATCGGCGAGTCCGAGCAGCCCGGCGACCTGCACCGCGAGCCGGAGTGTGGCGGCAAGGGTGTGTTCCCCTTCGTCGCTGTCGGCGGCCGCGGCGTTGTCGTAGTGGGTGATGGGCACGACGAGGAGGTGCACCGGTGCCTGCGGGTTCAGATCGTGAAAGGCCACGGCCCCCGCGGACCGGGCGACTTCTTTCGCCGGGATCTCACCTTTCACGATCCGGCAGAAGATGCAATCACTCACGAGACCTCCGGGGCCGCTGGCTGGCGACGACGGCCGCGGCGGCAAGCGCGGCGGTTTCGAAGCGCAGCAGATCCGGCGCAAGGCGAACCCGCCGGAAGCCCGCCGCGAGAAAAACTTCCCGCTCGGAAGGAATCAGTCCGCCCTCCGGACCCACGACGACCAGGAGGGGCGCGTCGGGCGGCAGGTCCGGGGGCGGATCGCCGGTGGCGTCGGCGAGCCAGCGGTACGCCGGATCACCCTGCGACGCGGCGAACTTCACGTCCACCGGCGCTCCGACCAGCGGGGCCCAGGCGGCACCCGATTGCTTGATCGCCTGGCGTGCCCGCCGCTGCAGCGCGAGCACGTGCCCTTCGCGGATCCCCGCCGCGACGCTTCGGGTTCGCTCCGCCTTGAGCGGCAACAGCTCGGTCACCCCGAGCTCGGCCGATTTTTCGGCCAACCATCCGAAGCGCTCCTTGTCGCCCGCGCCGACCACGAGCGCAAACCGGGGCGGCGCCGGAACGACGTGGGCCCGCTCGATCCGCAGGGCGAATTCACCTCCGACCCGCACCAGCACCCCCTCCGCGATCGTCCCCGCGCCATCCAGCGCGCGTACCCGCTCGCCTTCCGCAGCGCGACGCACCCTGAGATGGTGCCGCTCTTCATCGTCGAGCGCGAGCGTCGTGCCGGCGATCAGCGCGCTCTCCTCGGCCAGGATCGAATGCACCTCAGCGCCTGCGGCCCACGACACCCCACCACGTTTCGTCCACGGTCTCGTCGCCGGCGGCGAAGCCGGCAGTTGCCAGCGCAGGCAGGAAGAGCTCGCGCTCCGTGGCCTCCATGCCGGCAAAGATGGCGACGCCGCCGGGACGAAGCGACGAATGGATCGCGGGCAGCAGCCCGATGTTCACCGATCGCAGAATGTTGGAAATCACCAGGTCCACCGGACCGAGGAGGGGCGCCAGCGCGGCCGCGTCGCCGGTCACGAAGCGGACTCGCTCTTCGACACCGTTGCGCCGGGCATTCGCCGAGGCGATCGGGTCGGCCTCGTCGTCGATTTCGATGCCGGTCGCCTGAGACGCGCCAAGCTTCACGGCAGCGATGGCGAGGATTCCGCTGCCACTCCCGAGATCGATCACCCGGTCGCCGGGCCGGAGGTGACGCTCGAGCAGGATCAGCGCGGCGCGGGTGGAGCCGTGCTCCCCGGTGCCGAATGCGCTTTCGGGATCGATGATGACGGTGGCCGGGTCCGGCACCCGGTCCGCGGTCCAGCTGGGAGTAATCGTCAACCGGCCGATGCGCCGCGGCCCCAGGCCATCCTTCCAGCGCGCCGACCAGTCGATGTCCGGCAGCGGGCGGGTGCGGCCGGCCACTCCGCCGCCGAATGCCTCGTGCAGCTCGGTCACGAGCCGCTCGGCCGAGGTTTGGCTTTCCGAGAATCCGACCAGGGTGCCGTCGTCGCGCTCTTCCACTGCCTGTCCCGTCCGTTCCACCAGCCAGCTCGCGACGGCTTCGCGCGAGTCGCCGGGACTCCGGACGTCCACGGCGCACCAGCTCATGCCCCGAGCGCTTCCTTGAGCCGGGACCAGAAGCTGCTGTTCTCCTTGGGGGGCGGACCTTCGACCTTGGCGAAGTCTTCGAGGAGCCGCCGCTGGTCACCGGTCAGGTTTTGTGGCGTCCACACATGCACGCGCACGTTGAGGTCGCCCGCGCCACTCTGACCGAGGCGGGGGAGTCCCTTCCCCTTGATGCGGAGGACGGTGCCCGACTGGACGCCCGGCGGGACCGCGAGTCGCTCGTCGCCGTACGGCGTCGGGACGGTGACGCTGGTGCCGAGCCCCGCCTGGCTGAATGACAGCGGAAGGTCGATGCTCAGGTCGTCGCCATGCCGCTCGAACCGGTCGTCGTCCTTGACCTCGATCGTGATGAGGAGATCCCCGGCCGGACCGTTGCGCGGACCGGCGGCACCCTGACCGCGGAGGGTGATGTAATTGTTGCTCGAGACGCCGGCGGGAATGTCCACGGGAATGGAGCGCTCGCCGCGGACCCGGCCATCCCCGCGGCAGACCTCGCAGGGATCGGTGATGATGGTGCCTTCGCCACCGCAGGTGGGACAGGGAGAGACCGAGACGAATTGCCCGAACATGCTCCGCGTCGCGCGGCGCACCTCGCCGCTTCCCGCGCAGGTCGTGCATGGCACCGGCCGCGTCCCGCTCTTGCCACCGCTGCCGGCGCACGCATCGCAGCGAAGCATGGTCTTGAGCTTGACCGTGCGCTTCGCTCCGGTGGCGACCTCCTGCAGCTGCAGCTTGACCGCCACCCGGATGTCCTGGCCCCGTTTTGTCTCGGTCGGGCTCCGGCCGCCCCCGAAGATCGAATCGAATCCGCCCCCGCCCCCGAAATCCCGCATGAAGATGCTGAGCGCTTCGGCCAGATCGACATGATGAAATCCGCCGGCCCCGCCCCGCAACCCCGCCTCCCCATAGCGATCGTACGCGGCGCGCTTGTCCTCGTCGCAGAGCACTTCATACGCTTCCGCGATCTGCTTGAAGCGCGCCTCGGCATCCGGTGCGGAATTGCGGTCGGGATGGAACTCCATCGCGAGCTTCCGGTAGGCCCGCTTGATTTCGTCTTCGGAGGCGTCGCGCCGGACGCCGAGCAGCTTGTAGAAATCGCTCACTCCATCAGTCCTTCCACCATGCGGCTGGTGTGCTCCACCAGCCCGATAATTTTATCGTAGGGCATGCGGGTCGGCCCCAGCACGCCGATCACCCCGCTGACATTGCCGGTTCGATACGCCGAAGTCACCAGAGTGAACTCGGTCAGTCGGGGGTCGCGGTTCTCGCTGCCGATGGTGATGGTCAGCCCCCGGCGGTGGTGATCGAGGAACGCCTGACGCAGCACATCCCGCCGCTCGGTCAAATCCAGGAGTCCGCGCATCCGCTCGTTATCGGCGAACTCCGGCTGCTCCGCGAGCGGCTGCGCGCTTCCCAGCACCACCGCACCGTCGCCGCCGGAAAAATCGAAGAGCTCTTCGCCCTGCGCAACGAAGATGTTGAGCAGCTCGGCGCCCTGCCGCGCGTGGTCGGCGTCGCGGAGGCGCTCGGACATGCTGCCTCGAATTTCGCGCAACGACAGCCCGGACAGCCGTTCATTGAGCACACGGGATACGTGCTCCACGACCCCGGGCGCGACGGCGGCGGGCACCTCCACGAAAATGGTGCGCACCAACCCGCTCTGCAGCGTCAGTACCGCCAACAAACGCTCGCTGCTCACCCGCACCAGCTCGAGCCGCTCCAGCACGAGCTCGTCGAGCGTCGGCCCGATGGCGACGCCGAGCTCCTGCGTCAGCACCCCGAGCACCTGGGCCGCGCGACGGAGGATTTCGTCGATCGGGTTGCGGGATCCTGGGAGGATTTCGGATTCCAGCCGCGCCCGCGCGCGCTCGGGGACCGGCGCGGGCCGCATCAGCCGGTTGACATACAGCCGGTATCCGCGATCGGTGGGAATGCGTCCACCCGACGTGTGCGCGTGAAAGAGGAACCCACGCGCTTCCAGCTCGCCCATCGTCGAGCGCACCGAGGCGGGCGAGATGCCAAGGCGCGACCGCTTTGCGACCGCCTGGCTTCCGGCGGGCTGTGCGGTCTCGACGAAGATTTCGATGACGGCCTCGAGCACCCGGAACTGTCGATCGGTGAGGCCTTCGACACTCTGCATAACAGGAAATCTAGCAACGACTTAGGCTGGCCACCAGCGCGTCGAGCCGGAGCCATCCCTCGGGCGTCAAAACCACCCGGGACTCGCGCACGACCGCCCAACCGCTCTCGATCCACCGGTTGGTAACGTCGGGCGGGACCTTTTCCCCCGGCAATCCGTCGCTGGTCCTGAGGCCCAGGTAAAGCGCTTCGAGATTCACCTGATCATCATCGAGGGCCTCCTGCTCCAGCAGGAGCGGCTCCCCCAGCTCCGCGCGATGGCGATACTCGGTCCACTCGCGGACGTTCCAGCGGCGAATCGACCCGAATCCGCTGTGCGCGGAGGGACCAAGGCCGATGAACGGCGCCCGCCGCCAATACGCGGCATTGTGGCGGGCCCGGTGACCCGGGAGGCCGGCGTTGCTGACCTCGTAGTGCTCGAAGCCGGCGGCCTCGAGGCGGGCATGCGCGGCGAGGTACTCCAGGGCGGCGTGGTCATCGTCCAGCGAGAGACTCTCTCCGCGCGCCGTCCACTTGCCGAGCGGGGTCGCGGGCTCCACGGTCAGTCCGTAAAGCGACAGATGGGTCGGGGCGAGCACGAGCGCCTGCTCGAGATCGGCGGTCCAGTCCCGGCCCAGCGCCTGCGGCACGGCGTAAATCAGGTCGAGGGAGACGTCGGTGAATCCCGCCTCGCGGAGCGTCCGCACCGCCACGCCGATCTGCACCGCGTCATGGGTCCGGTGCATCCACGCGAGCACCGAGGGGTCGAACGACTGCGCTCCGAGAGAAATCCGGTTGATCCCGGCGGAAAGCCACGCGTCGGCATTCGCGCGGGTCACGTCGTCGGGATTCGCCTCGAGCGTAACCTCGGCTCCGGAAATCACCGGCCGGTTCCTCTGGAAAGCCTCCAGCAATCGGGCGATCGCCGACGGATCGAGTCGGGACGGAGTCCCTCCACCGAAATAGATCGTGTCGAGCGCGGGCGACTCGTCCCAGGCGGCATGATTCTGCCATTCCGTCCACTCCCGTTCGATCAGCTCGGCGAATTGACTGGACGGCACCTCTCGCCGGACTGCGATGGCAAAATCGCAGTAGCTGCAACGCCGGGCGCAGAAGGGGACGTGGACGTAAAGGTGCATTGCCGGGGGAATATCACATGGAACAGCGTGAACGGTGAACGGTCAACGGTCAACGGGACAAACCCCGCCAGCGGCTTCCACTGTGTCGGACCTGGAAAACCACAGATTTCACGGACAAAACAGATTGATGCGGCCAGGATGTCACAAAAACATGGGCTGGGTCTGCTTCGGAGGAGTTTTGTAAATCGGTGCAATCTGTGACATCTGTGGTTCCCCCAAGTCTGGACGCCGGGAGCTAGGTGAAGAGACCGCTCGTGCTGAGCTGATAGAGACCGCCCTCGCGCTGGCGAATTCTGCCCGTGAGCTCGAGCGACGAGAGGGCATCGAGCGCTTCCGTCACGGGCGCGTCCGACGCGTCCACCAGCTCCTCGAGCCGCCGCGGCCCGGCCCAGAGTGCGTTGACGATCCGCCCTTCGACCGGGGCCAGGATTCCAGGCTCGGCTGGCGGGTGACCTTTCACGAATGCGATTTCCGGAAAGTGCGAAAGCAGGTCGGCCAGCTCCAGCAACGGCGCCGCTCCATCGCGAATCAGGCCGTTGGTACCCGCCGATACCGGACTTGTGATCGGCCCCGGCACCGCCATCACCTCCCTGCCCTGCGACTGGGCACACGCGACCGTTTGCTGAGCTCCGGAGGCAATCGCGGCTTCGACGACGACGGTCACCCGGGCCAGTCCGCTGATCAGCCGGTTGCGGCGCGGAAAACTCCCCGCCCCGGGCCGCTGCCCCGGAGGGAACTCGGTGAGCAGGAGACCGCGCTCCATCACGCGCTGATACAGCAGCCGGTTGGAGAGAGGATAGATGACCCCGAGTCCGTTCCCGAGGACCCCGATCGTTCCCCCCGAGGCATCCAGCGCACCGGTATGGGCCACGGCATCGAGCCCCCGCGCCATGCCGCTGACCACGACCAGGCCGGCATCGGCCGCGGCGCGGGCCAGCGCTCGGCAGACTTCGGCGCCGTAGTGTGAATGATCCCGGCTCCCGACAATCGCGACCGCGGGGCGATCGAGCAGCTGGAGATTTCCGAGCGCGAAGAGACAGAGTGGCGGATCGGGGATTTCAGCGAGGGCGGGGGGAAAACCCAGTTCACCCTGGTGGAGCAGCGTTCCGCCAAGCTCCGAGAGCCGGGCCAGCGCGCACCGCGCCGCGCCGCGGTCCGCGTCGCGAATAGCCTCCGCAACCTCGATCGGAATACCCGGCACGGTACGTAAAAGCTCGAACGGCGCCGAGAGGGCGCCGTCCGGAGTGTCGAACCGTTCGAGAAGGGCGGAGAATCGCACGGCGCCCACTCCCGGGACGAGCGCCAGGGCGAGCCTCGCTTCATCCATCATCCCCGTCTCCGAACTCGTTGACGACGAGGTCCGCCGCGCGCGCTTCCGTCACAATGTCCCAGAGCTTGGCGGAGAAGGGCTCGAGGCCGAGGCGCGCCGCGCTCGACAGGACCATCGTGGCGCGCGCGTCCGCGGCCTCCACCGGCGGAATCGCATCGCCGGGAGGAATCAGATCGCTCTTGGTGAGCACGATGACGTGCGGCTTTTCATGGAGCAGCGTGCTGTATTCCCGTAGCTCCCGGCGGAGCCGTTCGTAGACCGCCTGTAGATCGGCGCTGTCCAGGGGAATCAGGTAGGCGAGGACCCGGGTTCGTTCGATATGCTGCAGGAACTTGTGACCCAGGCCTTTGCCCTGGTGGGCCCCTTCGATGATCCCGGGAATATCGGCCACGACGAACGAGCGCGATCCACTGAGACCCACGACGCCCAGATTCGGCTCCAGCGTGGTGAAGGGATAGTCGGCGATTTTGGGCCGTGCCGCCGAAATGGCGGCCAGCAGGCTGCTCTTGCCGGCGTTGGGCTCGCCGACGAGACCGACGTCCGCGATCAGCTTGAGCACCAGTTCGATCTGCCGGTCCTGCCCTTCCTGACCGGGCTCCCATTCCCGCGGTGCCTGGTGTGTCGGCGTCGCGAATCGGGCGTTGCCGCGCCCGCCCCGGCCACCCTTGGCGACCAGCAGCTCGTCGTCGGCGCGGAGTATTTCTCCGATGAGCTCGCCGGTCGCGGCGTCGCGAACCTCAGTCCCAGGGGGTACCGGGAGATAGAGGTCGTCTCCCGACGCACCCGTCATCGTCTTGCCCTTGCCGTGCTGGCCGCGCTCCGCCTTCCAGGAGGTGCGATAGCGGTAATCGAGCAGGGTGGAGAGATTGGCGTCACCCCGGACATAGATGCTCCCGCCATGGCCGCCGTCCCCGCCGTCGGGTCCGCCCTTGGGCACATACTTGAAGCGCGCGAACGAGCTCGAGCCGGATCCGCCGACGCCTGCGACGACGTGCACCACGGCGCGATCGATGAAAGTCATGACGTTCGCATCCGATCCCATAGAGAAGCAAGCAGCGCGCGCTCGCGAGGGCCAAGCAGTGGCCTCACGATGTCGAGCGCTTCCTCGAGCACCGCGGGCGTGACGCCGGCGTTGAGGGCGCCTCGGAGATGGGAGTGGAGCTGCCGCTCCGCGCCCTGCACCGCGACCTGTGCCACGATGGCCAGCTCCCGCCGGGCCAGATCCAGTCCTGGACGGCTCAGCGTGCGCCCATAGCCCTCGGTGACCATCCAGGCGTCGAGGGCGGGATGCAAGCCCCGGACGTTGGTGCGCAACCGCTCGAAGTTTGCGCCGTACACGATGCGGCAGAGTGCATCTCCCCGGGCCCGCCATTCGGGCACACGGGTGTAGTCCGCGCCGTCTTCCAGCGAGCGCGCCGGACCGGCAATCGCCCGCCAGACCGCTGCGGCGGACAGGGTGCGCGGCCACCCGACCATGAGGGTCGATTGCAACAGGAGCTCATCGACCCATGTCTCCGGGGCACCCTCGGCCATGCAGGTGCGGCCGTGCTCCTCGACTGCCGGGTCGTTTCCCGCGGCGATGGCCGCCGCCAGCGCGACGAGCGCGCGCGTCGCGTCATCCAGCACTCGCAAACTCATGCCCGGGACGCGCCGCGCGGGAACCGTCCGAACGCGTCAGACATCAAAGAACTGCAGCGCCCCCACGGGCCGAAGCTCGCCCGTCACGACGCCCCGGGTGTTGACGAGTGCGGGGCGCGCGTAGGAGGCGAGCGGCGCGAGAGAATACGCCGCAGGACTCGCGGTCGTCCCGCGCTCCAGCACCTGGCGAATCACCTCCAGCAGCGCCACCGCCGAAGCGGGTCCGTCGCCGTCCAGGACCTTGAGCGCGAGCCCCAGCCCGAGCCAGCGCAACGCCGCGCAATAAATGCCGTCGGCGCCGACCTTCGCGATGATGTTACCCGGCCACCCGGCCATGAGATCCGTGCAGAGCCGCCCGGTTCCCGCCACCAGGAAGGGATGCTTCATCATCGCGCGCGTCACCTGGTGCGGCGCGGCCGCTTCGGAGGCCCCGAGCCGCGCATACGCCAGCGCCATGCCGCGGAGTGGTAGCGCGAAGCAGGCCGCGGTACAGCCGTCGGGGGCGACGGCAATTGCCCCGCGGTCGACATCGGTCCACTGCGAAATCACCTCGAGTATCCGGTCCTGCACCGGATGACCGGCGGCCTGGTAACCCTGGGAGGGCCAGCCATGATGCCTGGCGAGCGCCAGCATTCCGGTGTGCTTGCCCGAACAGTTGCTCCACTTCGGCGTCATGGTCGAGCGGCCGCAGAGCACTGCCTTTGCCACCTGGGGAGAGATCGGCGGATGAATGCCGCAGGCGAGATCGCTCTCCCGGATCCCCACCTTGTCCATGAACCGGTCGACGGCCTCGAGGTGAGGGGCTTCGCTCGAGTGCGAGGCGCAGGCCAGCGCGAGCTCGGCATCGCCGAGGTCGAAGCGCGCGGTCACGCCGTCCTCCACGAGCGGCATCGCCTGGAACGGCTTTGCCGCGGAGCGCCACCAGGCGACCAGACTGGATTCGCCCGATGCCGCGACGAGCCGGCCATCCGCGTGCACGACGGCGACGGCGACGCGGTGCACCGACTCGCTGAGGGGGCCACGGGTGGCTTCGACGCGGAACTCGGAGGGGGCCATGAGCCGGGAAAGATAGCGGCGCGGGCGAGGAGCGCGGATTACCTTTCCGGCCCATGAGACCCACCCCGTCGCAGCCGCCGATCGCGCGAGACCGACTGGTGCAGCTGCTCGATCGGATGAAGAGCCGCCGCATCGTCGTCATCGGCGATGTCATGCTCGACCGCTATCTCCTGGGGGACACGCATCGGCTCTCCCCCGAAGCCCCGGTGCCGGTGATCACGGTCCGCGAAACCCGGAGCGCGCTGGGCGGAGCGGCCAACGTCGCGGCGAATGTGGCCGCGATCGGGGCATCGTGTCGCCTGGTCGGCGCGGTGGGGGACGACAGCCATGCCGCGAGCATCCGGGCCGAGCTCGCGGCGGCCCGGCTCGAGGATCGGCACCTGGTTCAGGTCCCGGGCCGTCCGACCACGACCAAAACGCGCGTCCTCGCCCGCAATCAGCAGATCGTTCGCATCGACGAGGAAATCGAGTCGCCGATGGAGGGCCAGGACCAGGAGCGCCTGATTTCAACCGCGCTCGCCGCGCTGGTCGACGCCGACGCGCTGGTCCTGGAGGATTACAACAAAGGCGCGCTCACGGAAGCGCTGATCACCGCGTCGATCGCCGCCGCCCGGCGCCGGGGGATTCCCGTCGTCGTCGATCCGAAATTCCGGAATTTCTTCACCTATCGCGGCGCCACCGTCTTCAAGCCCAACCGGCGCGAGCTGGAGGCGGCGCTCGGCGCGACGCTCGATCTCTCAGGGCAGAACGCGCTGCAGGAATCGCTGCGGAAGCTCGACGTGGACAATCTGCTGCTCACCCTCGGTGCGGACGGCATGGTGCTGGTGACCAACGACCAGGTCATCACCCACATCGCCAGTCTCGCGCGGGAGGTGTTCGACGTGTCCGGCGCGGGCGACACGGTGACCGCGTGGGTCGCGACCGCGCTCGCCGCCGGGGCGTCGGTGCGCGAAGCGGCGAATCTCGCCAATTACGCGGCGGGGCTCGAAGTCGGAAAAGCGGGGGTGGCAACGGTGGCGCCGGCCGAGGTCCTGGCCGTGCACGAGGAGCGGCACGACGCGATCGGGCGGCTGCGCAGGGGTGGGGTCATCTGAAACTGCGTCAAACGGTGAACGGTGAACGGTCAACAGGAGGAGCTGATGGCTGAAGGCTGATGGCTGAAGGCTTCTCGGTTGCCCCACCCTATCCAAATAGGTACTTTCCCCTCCCGGAATCCGGGCGATTAGCTCAGCTGGTTAGAGCGCGCGCCTCACATGCGCGAGGTCGGGGGTTCGAGCCCCTCATCGCCCATGCCTCGAAACAGAAGCCCCGCCCTCATTTACGATGGCGGGGCTTCCTCGTTGGGCATCCGGGATGGAACGCCCGGGTCAGCTGGCGTATCGGAGCCTGTGCAGCACCCCGTGTGCTCCCTCGTCCTGCCTTCGTTTCATTGCGGCATCGATCAGGAAGCTCAGCAATGCCTCCTCTTCGGCCGACCGCTGCTTGACGGCACCGAGCCTGATGATCGCGCCCTGCACTTGCTTGTCCGACCAGCCGACCATTTCCTCACGAGGTGTTCCCGCGAGATCTTCCACGCTGGTGTGCCAAGGTTGAGGGAGGCCGATAAGGTATCGCCTCCTGCGATTTCTGCCCGACCGACCGGCGAGTGCGGTTATGGAAGGTTCATGATCGCAGGCCGGGGCATTCCGCGCGCAGTGCGGGTTAGGTCGTACGCGAGAGACGCCGCGCGTCGTGCCGTGCTGCAGGAGAATGCGCTCATCGACGGATGGAAGACCGGAAAACGGGTCAGGACTGCAGCAGTGAGCACCTGCCTGGCCGGCGATCCTCAAGGCATGCTGAGACGCGTGAGACAGCGCCAGAGAATCAAACACCGTCGGCTTATTCGCATCTTGTGGCGGTCCGGGTGCCTGCTAATACTGGCAATCCCTGCGATATCCTGCCTCGGAGGCCGACCGATGTCCGACATGCAAGCCCGTCTGAAGCCCGAGTACAGCCTGAAGTATCCTCGCTTGAGAGCTGGCGTGTGGTACTACGTGTCGCCGGTCTTCCCTGGTGTGAAGGAGCGCCGGGTGGATGTGTTCGGGCGCCGGATCACCCGGCTCAAGACGTCGCGCGATTTCGAAACCGTGCAGGCGGCCCACTTCGAGTTCCGGTCGGAAGCATCGGCCCACCAGGAAGAGGACCAGCTCGAAACGGCCTGAGGCGGTGACACCTCGGGCGCGCGGCAGCTTCCGCGCGCCCGCGCGTCCGCGCCCTACTGTCCCTTGTGCTCGACCTCGTCCGCCTGCTTCAGGTTATTCGGCGAGTTCTTGAGCGGCCCGTACCCCGAGCGTCCGGGATGATCGGTAATGATGACGGTCGCTTCGCCGAAATTGTTGGCGTAGTTACGCTCGGCGAACTGGTGGCACTGTCCCGTCTGCGTGTCCTTTGCCAGGGGACAGTTGCCCTGTCCGTCGGGAGCATAGGCCGGATTCACCTGGACCTGGATGATGTAAACCCCCGGCGGCACGACCGGCTGGCCGTCCCCACCATCGAGCACGAAGAATTGCCCGCCCAGCGTAAAGACGTACGTGTCGGCCCAGCCGTCCGAAATCCCCTGATATCCGTCGCGTTCGGTCGAGCCACAGCTGCGGTAATTCCAGGTACCGTCGCCGGTCCCCACATTGTAGGGATCGGTATCCAGCATGCAGAAACCCCGCTTGGCCGCCTTCCAGACAGTGTTGGTCGCCGGATCGATCAGTTTGTACTCGGCATAGTGCTGGAAGTGATAATGCGCATGGCAGGTGGCGAGCTCGAAGAGGCCGTCATTCGCCGCGATGTGATCGCGAGGGTTTCCGACGAAGACGTCGGCGTCACCCACGTTGGGGGTGGTGACCGTGAAGCGAATCACCTTGTGGGTGCCGGGATCGACGTCCCCCTCGATGACGCTGCAGAAACTGGCGGGAAAATCCTCCACCCGGGTGACCCAGTTGTTCTGGGTTGCCTTGCTGTCCACGATGAGATCGGGAAGTCCGGTCAGGTCCTGCCCATTCTTCACAAGGGATGGAGCTTCCGCCGTTCCGCCGAATTCCGTCGTTGCGGTATTGCAGGCGAGAATCAACCCAAGAGAAAGCACTGAGAGAGCAAGCTTTTGCATAAATGACCTCTGCCTTCAGGGGGAGCCTCTATGCGTCTTTGCGCCCTTCCGCCTTTCCGCCTTCAGTGGGCCCTGCTGGATTTGAACCAGCGCGCTACGGATTATGAGTCCGCTGCTCTAACCAGGCTGAGCTAAGGGCCCGACTCGGTAGAAACTATCACGACCCCAGCTAAATTGCCGCTGTGCGGGCTCTCATTCTCTCCCATCTCTACGCCGACCCATCGACTCGCGGCAAGCTCCGTGCGCTCGCCGGATCGGGTGTCGATCTCATGGCGGCATTCCCCGGCGGCAGCCTGGGACTCGATGCCGGCATCCGCCTGACACCGGTCCCGGTCAAGGGAAATCTCGCCGAGCCGGAGCACCTCGATTGGAACGCGCGCGCCCTCCGCCGCATTCTCTCCGACTTCCGGCCCGACCTGGTCCACATCGAGGAGCCGCCCGGGACGCAGGCGGCCGCCGCCCTCGCCGCTGCCGCACGCCGGCTCCGGATTCCCTACGTCGCGTTCAGCGCCGAGAGCCTGCGGCGTCGCCGGGGACTGTTCGAGGCGCGGCGCTATCGGCGGACGCTCGCCGGTGCCACCGGTGTCATCGGCGGCAGTCGCCAGGCCGCCGACCTCCTCGCCGCCGCCGCGCCGGCCGCGCTCCGCACGATGCTGCCCCAGTTTGGAGTGACGCCGACACAGCCGGTCGTCCGGAACGACGTGCGGCGCGGAATTCGACTCGGCTTCATGGGGCGCCTGGTGCCCGAGCGGGGCGGAGAGATGCTGCTGCGCGCCGTGGCGGCGCTGATGGGCGCATGGACCCTCACCGTCGCCGGCACCGGACCGGAGCAGGAGGTGCTCGAATCCCTGGCACAGCGACTCGGTCTGGCGTCACGCATCCGGTGGCTCGGCGGCATCCCCCGGAGCGAGCTCGGTCCGGTCTGGAATGAAATCGATTGCCTGGTCGTTCCATCCCAGGATACGCCGACCTGGGTCGATCGCTTCAACCCGTTGCTGCTGGAGGCCATGTCGCGCGGCATTGCCCCGGTCGTGACCCGTGCCGGGGCCCTGCCCGAGACGGTGGGGAGTGCCGGCGTCGTGGTGGACGATCAGGAAGACCTGGTCAGGTCCCTGCAGGAGCTGCTCGCCGATCCGGCGCGGGTCCGGCTCCTGGGAGCGCGGGCCCGACAGCGCATCCTCGAGGAATTCGTCGATTCGGCGGTGGCGCTCAAGACCCGGGCGTTCTGGGAGCAGGTGCTTGCGCGGGGCGCTCAGTCGTCCCGGGGAGAGTAATCGGACACGAGCCCCGCTAGGCAGCCGCGCAGCTCGTCGTCGGGGGCGCCCCGCCCCGCAGCGCGCAGCAGTCCGCGCATGCGGGTTACGAACCGCGGCGGGAGCGTCGTCGTGCGGGCGCGAAGGATTCCGGCCATGCCGGTCGGCACCGCCTCTTCCGTGCTGAAGTACGGTTCCTCGTAGAGCTTCTCCCCGTGTCGGATCCCGGTGACCTCGATCGCGATGTCCCGCCCCGGCTCTTTACCGGCCTGCCGGATCATCGTGTCGGCCAGCTGCATGATGCTCACCGGCTGCCCCATGTCGAGCACGAAGATCTCACCGCCCTTGCCCAACGCCGCGGCCTGCATCACCAGGCCCACCGCTTCGGGGCAGGTCATGAAATAGCGCCGCATCCCGGGATGCGTCACCGTCACCGGGCCGCCCGCCTCGATCTGTCGCTGGAAATTCGGCACCACGCTGCCGCGGCTCCCGATCACATTGCCGAACCGGACCGACACGAAGTGCCGGCGGTGCCGGCGCGCCGCGTGTTGCACGATCTGCTCCGCGACCCGCTTGGTCGCGCCCATCACGCTGGTGGGCCGCACCGCCTTGTCGGTCGAGATCAGCGCGAGATGCATCACGTCGTGCTGGGCCGACAGCTCCACCACGTGCAGCGTCCCCAGCACGTTGTTGGTCACCGCCTCGACCGGGTGGTCCTCCATGAGCGGCACGTGTTTGTGCGCTGCGGCGTGAAACACCACCCCGGGCCCGTACCGGGCAAAGACGTCGCCCATCCGCGCGCGGTCGCGGATGTCGGCGACGATCGGGACGACCGGGAGCGCGGGAAAGCGCTCCTTGAGCAGGAGATCGAGTTCGAAGATCGGATTCTCGCCATGCCCGAGCAGGAGGAGCGCCGCCGGCCCCACCGCGGCCACCTGGTGGCAGAGCTCACTGCCGATCGAGCCCCCGGCGCCGGTCACCAGCACCGTGCGGCCGTGGAGGAGTTCCTGGAGCCCGGCCGACACCGTGCCTACTCCAGCGGGAGCGATACCCGGCGCCCGTCGCGCGCGGACAGGTAGGTGGCGATCAGGATCTCGAGCGAGCGGAGCCCTTCCCTGCCGTCGGTCTCCGGCGCGGCCGTGCCGCGAAGGGCGTCGATCACATTCCGATAGTAGCGCTGATGCCCCCGGCCGTAGACCGACGTCGTCTCGTAGCTCGCCTGCTCCAGATCGTCGTCCATCGGGTGCGGCGCATCGAACTCCCAATGCTCCATCTGGTTGACGGCGATGCCCCCCACGCGTGCCGTGCCCCGCTCCCCGAGGACGGTGATCGACCCCTCGAGATTCTTGGGGTAGGTCAGCATGGTCACGCTGACGGTGCCCAGCGTGCCGGCGCGCCACCGGACCGCCAGCACGCCGGTGTCCTCCGCCTCGATGCGCCGCGCCAGCGTCGCGGTATACGCCTGCACGCTCTCGACCGGGCCGATCAGCCAGTCGATCATGTCGACGTAATGGCTCGCCTGGTTCATGAAGGCGCCGCCGTCGAGCGCCCAGGTTCCCCGCCAGGGAGCGCTGTCGTAGTACGCCTGGGGACGACTCCAGAACACATTGACCGTCACCAGACAGACCCGGCCGAAGCGTCCCTCGGTCACGGCGCGCTTCAGGAGCTGCAGCGTCGGGTTGGTGCGGTTCTGTTTGACGACGAAGAGCTGCACCCGGGCCTCGTCGCAGGCCGCCACCATCGATTTGCCGTCCTCCCACCGGGTGGCCATCGGCTTTTCGCTCATCACGTGCCGTCCGGCGCGCGCCACCTCGATCGCCTGCGGCGCGTGCAGGCCGCTCGGCGTGGCCAGCACAACCACGTCCGCGTTGCAGCCCGCGAGCAGGTGCGTGAGGGTGGGATAGCCGGATACGCGGGTGGCCGCCATGGCCCGTTGCAGCGCGACGGGGTCGATGTCCGCGACGCCGACGAGCTCGGCGTCCTCGGAATGTGCGGCGAGTGCGTCGAAGTGATTGGCGGAGATGCGCCCGCATCCGACGAGGGCAAAGCGGATTTTTCGGCCGGAAATCGGGAAGGCCGCCGTCACGCCGCCCCGTCGGTCAGGCTGAGCTGGCGGGCACGCCAGCCCTCCATGCGCACGGTGAGGACGACCCCTTCGGGGGTGACTTCGCGCGACAGGACTTCGCCGGCGCGGTATACCGCCGCCAGTCGGGCGCCGTCGCCCGCCGGCACCACGACGCGAAGGGTCGGCCGCCCGGCGCGCGACCGGTCCCTGAGCGCGGCCTTGACCGAGTTCACGCCGTCGGTCCGCATCGTCGTCGTGAGCACCGCCTCGGGGTGGATCTCCCGAATCCGGGCCGCGAACGCGGTCGGGTCTTCCACCAGGTCGATCTTGTTGAACACGAGCAGGATCGGTCGGTCGCTGAGCTCGAGCTCACCCAGCACCTCCTCCACCACCGCCGCCTGCTCCTCCCACTCGGGGTGGCTCGCATCGATGACGTGCAGCAGCACATCGGCCTCCCGCGCTTCCTCGAGCGTCGCGCGGAAGCTCGCGACCAGGTGGTGGGGCAGCTTGCGAATGAAGCCGACGGTATCGGTCACCCGGACCCGCGCGCCCTCGCCCACCTCGACTTCGCGGGTCAGCGTATCGAGCGTCGCGAAGAGGCGGTCTTCGACGACGATATCGTGATCGCCGGTCAGGGCGCGGAGCAGGCTCGACTTGCCTGCATTGGTGTAGCCCACCAGCGAGGCATGCAGCAGCTTCTGCCGCCCGCCCCGAATCGTCTCGCGGTGCCGGGCCACATCGCGCAGTTTGCCCCGGTGATGCTGGATCTTCTGGCGGATCATCCGCCGGTCGGTTTCGAGCTGGGTTTCACCGGGGCCCCGGAGACCGATACCGCCCCGGATACGGGAGAGGTGGGTCCACATCCGGGTCAGGCGCGGCAGGAGATACTCGAGTTGCGCGAGCTCGACCTGGAGCTTGGCCTCCGCGGTGCGAGCCCGGGTCGCGAAGATATCCAGAATGACCTCGGCGCGGTCCATCACCCGCACTCCGAGCTCCCGTTCCAGATTGGCGCCCTGCACCGGCGCGAGCTCCTCGTCGAAGATCGCCATGGTCGCCCCGCTCTCACCGACCAGCGCCTTCAGCTCTTCGACCTTGCCTTCACCGAGCAGCGTCGCCGGGTTGGGCGACGCCACCTGCTGTGTGAGCCGTCCGACCACCTGCGCGCCGGCGGTGTCCACCAGCCGTCCCAGCTCGTCGAGGTGCTCCTGCACCTGATCGACTTCGGGTGAACCTTTCCGGGTGACGGACACGAGCACGGCGCGCTCCGCCGGAGGCTGTACTGCGATCAAATCTCGGATGGTCGTCCTCGTCGCTCGAAAGAGTGCCCCGTAAGATAATCCGGCCAGCCGGTCACTCGGTGCTCCGGCTCTTCCACCACGCCATCCGCTCGGCCACCTTTTTTTCGTAGCCCAGCTCGCCCGGCACGTAGGGAGCGCGGTCCGCCAGCGCTTCCGGCAGGTAGTCCTGCTTCACAAAATGGCCCGGGTAGTCGTGCGAGTACCGGTACTCGGCACCATAGCCCAGCTCCTTCATGAGCCGGGTGGGCGCGTTCCGGAGGTGCACTGGCACCGGTTCGGCGGGCGTATCGCGCGCCAGCTCCAGCGCTCCGGTGAGCGCCTTGACGACGCTGTTTGACTTCGGCGCGGTCGCGAGGTAGATCGTCATCTCGGCGAGCGGGAGGTATCCCTCCGGCGGCCCGAGCTGGCGATAGGCTTCGCGGGCCGCCACCGCGAGCTGCAGTGCCTGTGGATCGGCGAGCCCGATGTCCTCGGCCGCCATGGCAATCGCCCGCCGAAAGAGGACCAGCGGGTCCTCTCCCCCCTCCACCATCCGGGCCATCCAGTAGAGCGCCCCCTGCGGATCGCTCCCCCGCAGCGATTTGTGGTAAGCCGAGAGCAGATTGAAATGTTCTTCGCCCGATTGATCGTATCGTGGCACCCGGCGGGCAAATGCTTCGGCCATGTCCGCCAGCGCGATGCGGCCTCCGACCCCGGCCTGCTGCGCCGCCGCTTCGATGGCCGTGAGCGCCCGGCGGGCATCGCCGTCGGCCTGCACCGCGAGCCATGCGAGCGCTTCGTCGTCGACGATCAGCGCGAGCCGGCCAAGCCCCCTGTCCCGGTCGCCGAGCGCCGACCGCACGACGGCTTCGATTTCGGCTGGCAGGAGCGGCTCCAGCACGAAGACCTGGCAGCGCGAGAGCAGCGCGGCGTTCAGACTGAAGCTCGGGTTTTCCGTGGTCGCGCCGATCAGGGTGATGGTGCCGCGCTCCACATGCGGAAGGAAAGCGTCCTGCTGCGCGCGATTGAAGCGGTGGATCTCGTCACAGAAGAGAATCGTCCCCCGCCCCAGACGGCGCCGTTCCTCGGCGTCCTTGATCACCTCGCGGACCCGTTGCACCCCTTCGGTGACCGCACTGAACGCGATGAAGGCGCGCCCGGTGTGCGTCGCGATCAGGTGCGCGAGTGAAGTCTTGCCGGTGCCGGGCGGTCCCCAGAGAATCGCGCTGCCCAGATCGCCGCGCCGGAGCGCATCGCCCAGCGCGCGCCCCGGCGCCAGGAGGTGGCGCTGCCCCGCGAATTCTTCCAGCGTCCGGGGCCGCATCCGCGCCGCCAGCGGCGCGGGCGTCGAGAAGAGCTCCGGGGTGCCGTCCATCAGATCGCTCACACCGCCGACCCGGTCAGCGTTCCGAGCAGGAGCAGCGCCATCACTCCCCCGAGAAACGCCGCGGTCATGCGCACGCCGCGCTTGGCCTGAAACTCCGGCACCAGGTTCGACGCGGCGACGTACAGGGTGACTCCGGCGGCGAGCGCAAGCCCGGAGCGCGCCAGGGGCGCGGCCGCTTCGGTCAGCAGGACGCCTGCAATCGTCGCGACACCCAGCACGGCGCCGGACCAGAGCGCCGGACCGCGCCCCCGGCCCGAGGCGAGCATCAGACTCGCAATGGTGACGCCCTCGGGAAGTTTGTGCAGCACGACCGCGAGGAAGAACAGGAGGCCGAGGCGTTCCGAGACGAGGAATCCGCTGGCGATGGCGACGCCGTCGAAGAAGGCGTGCAGGGTGAGCCCGACCAGCGCGCTGTCTCCCGCGCGAGGAGACACCGTGTGGGTCTCTTCACCGAAGTGGAAGTGCGGGGTAAAGACATGCTGCGCGACGTGCACCAGGACGTACCCCAGCAGCACCAGGAGGCCGGCCGAGGGTACGCTGCCCGGCCTGGCGAGGACCTCGGGCAGCACGCCGACCAGCACGAGGGCGATCATGAACCCCGCACCGCAGGCGAGACAGGTCTCGATGAAGGCGAGGCTCCGCCGTTCACGCCGCACCACGGCGAAGGCGCCGGCGAGATTCCCCAGCGCGGCGGCGACGGCGAGGAGGAGCGGCGTCACCGCCAGGTCCCGGCGAGTGCCAGCAACCCGTCGCGTGTGTTCCGGGAGGGATCTTCCAGCACCGCATCGAGCAAGCGGGTCAGCAGCCGCCCCAGCTCCGGCCCGGCCGGAATGCCGAGGGCGAGCAGATCGGCGCCGGTGATAGCGAGCTGGCCGCGCGACGTCGCCTCGCCCCGCTCGCGTATACCGCCGACGATCCCGGCCCACGGAGGCGGCGACCCCAGGGTGAGCCCGGCCAGGGACAGGAGATCGTCGGCGGCGCCCTCGACCGCCGCCATCCATCGCCGCACCTCCCGGGGATCTTCACTCGAGGGCGCGGCCGGTCCGGCAGAAAGCGCCCGTCCCCGCGCGATCTCCTCGTTGGATGCCCGCAGTCGGGCCAGCACCTCGTGCGGCGCGGACGTGAGTGCTGCGGTCAGCACGACCGGGTCTCGCACCGCCGGTGCATCGACGGCGGGCATGGGATTCCGCCGAAGCTCGGGCAGCCAGACTGCGGCGGCACCGACGTCGGTCCAGAGCTCCACCAGGCGTGTCAGCGACGTCGTCGTCGTCAGCCCCTTGAACCATTCGTCGCGCACCCGCTCCGCCGAGAGACCGGCGAGGCCCGGCGCCCCGGCGACTGCGGCTGTCCACGTGGCCGGCTCGATCGTGAACTCGAACCGGGCCGCGAACCGGAGCGCGCGCAGAATCCGCAGATAATCCTCGGCGAAGCGCTTCGCCGGATCGCCGACGGCGCGCACCAGCCGGCGGGCGAGATCGACGGCGCCGCCGTGCGGGTCCCGCCATTCGTGCCGGATCGGGTGATAGGCGAGCGCGTTGATGGTAAAATCACGACGCGCCAGATCCTCTTCGAGACTCGCACCGTACTCGACGACCGCATGACGCCCGTCGGTCTCCACATCCTTCCGAAAGGTGGTGACTTCGTGCAGCACGCGCCGCCGGTCGAGTACGCCAACCGTGCCGTACCGGACACCGACCGCGATGGTGCGCGGGAATAGCCGCTGCACCTGTTCCGGGGTGGCGGCGGTCGCCAGGTCGACGTCCACGGCGCGATGTCCCAGAATCCGGTCGCGGAGCGCCCCGCCCACACACCAGGCCTCGAAGCCTGCGCCCTCGAGCGTGGCCGCGATCTCGGAGACTTCGACCGGCAGATCGTGGAGGATAGGCAGCCCGGGAGCGGTCATCGGTTCTGGGTCCCGTAGGGGACGCCCGCGGAAAGGGAGAGCACGAGCTCCATCCGGGCGAGGGACGTGGTGCGCCGGCCGGCGGGCAGCACGCCCATCTTGAGCAGCTGTCCCCCGCCCCCTTCGAATCCGTACTCGCCGCCGACTTCTCCCGCCACACAGCGGCTGGAGAGCACGACCGGTTTGCCGTCGTCGAGCCAGCGCCGGACCGCGGGGATCGCCCCCGGTGGAATGTTTCCCCGGCCGAAGCCTTCGATCACGACGCCGTCGAATTGCGGACGCGCAAGGTCCAGCAGGGCGCCCTGGTCTCCCAGAATCAGCGGCACGACGGCGACGCGGGGGGAAAGGTCCCGGGCCAGCATGAGATGGTGAGGTTCCGATGGCCGCTGGTACCGCACCGTTCCGTCCATCGCTCCGAGAGCGGCCGCATGAAGAGAAGCGAATGCGTCGAGTGCCAGCGTGTCGACCTTGGCGACGAACCGTCCGTCGAGGATCCGGGAGGCGAAGACGACCAATGCCCCGCGGTTCCGGCTCTCCGGCGAACGCGCCACCTCGACTGCCGCGCGGAGATTCGCGGGACCATCCCAGCCGGGATCGCTCGAAGTGCGCATCGCGCCGGTGAGCACCACGGGTACCTCGGGTGACACGGTTCGGGCAATGAGGTAGGCGGTTTCTTCCAGGGTATCGGTTCCGTGCGTGATCACCACACCCGCCGGCGCGTCCGTCGCCGCGACCAACTCGGCCACCCGGTTGCGCAGTGCCCAGAGCTCGACCGGCCCGCGATGAACCCCGGGAAGGCGCTCCCAGTCTTCGACCCGGAGCGCACGCCGGTCGCCGAGTCCACCCACCGCCTGGACCAATTGCTCGGCGTCGAGTGCCGGTACGTTTCCGCCCGCCGCGGCGCTGCGCTGCATGGCGATGGTGCCGCCCGTTGCCAGTAAGTGGATCATGACGGTGAGCGGTAAGCGGTGAGCGGTAAGCGGGACACACCCCGCTCCGGACCGCCGGCTTCGTCCGAGAGGTTGTTCCCGCTCACTGCTTACCGCTCACCGCTCACCCGCATAACACGCTTCCCCCGTTCACATTCAGGATCTCCCCGGTTACGTGTCTGGCCAGCGGGCTGCACAGGAACAGGATCGGCCCGGCGATATCCTCGGGGGGCGGGATGCGTTTGAGCGGAATGGTAGCCGCGATCCGGGCCTTGCCCTCCCCGGCATACGGGCCGGCGCTCATTTCGGTGTCCACCCATCCCGGCGCCACGCAGTTCACCGTGATCTCCGGCGCACACTCGACGGCGAGGGATTTCGTCATCGAGATGAGCGCGCCCTTGGTGGCGGCGTAGTCGGCATGGAAGGCTTCGCCCCGCTGACCGGCCGTGCTGGACACCAGCACGATGCGTCCGCCGGGCCCCATGAGGCCGAGGGCCGCGCGCGTGGTGAGGAAGACCGCGTCGAGATTCTGCGCCATCGTGGAGCGCCAGCGTTCCTCGCTGAGGCGGCCGAGCGGCGCCTCCTCGGCCGGCCAGATCCCCGCGTTGGCGACGAAGCAGTCGAGGCCGCCGAACGCCGCCTTGCATTCCCGGAAGACCCGCGCCACCACCGCGGGATCGGCGAGATTACCCTGGGAGTGAAACGCCCGTCGCCCCATCCCGCGAATCTCGCGCGACACCGCTTCCGCGTCGGCGGTCCGGGTATGGTACGTGATCCCCACGTCGGCGCCGGCGCGCGCAAAGAGCAGCGCCGCGGCGCGCCCGATGCCGCGCGACCCGCCCGTGATGAGGACCCGCTGCCCGGGGAGCGAGATCATCGGCCTACCTCCTCCTCGACGATTTCCACGATCAGATGCTCGAGCGCCAGATGCATCTCCTGGATGCGGCTCACGGTATCCGACGGAATCACGATCGCCTCGTCCACCAGTGCCTTGAGCGGTCCGCCGCCCTGCCCGAGAAACGCGGCAACCGCGACGCCCCGGATCCGCGCGGCGCGCGCGGCCGCCAGCAGGTTCTCGCTCCCGCCACTGGTGCTGTGAAGCACCAGCAGATCGCCCGCCCTCCCCAGCGCCTCGATCTGGCGCGCGAAGATCTGCTCGAAGCCCAGGTCGTTGCCGGCCGCCGTGAGCAGGGAGGTATCGGTCGTAAGGGCGATGGCGGCATAGGGGCGCCGTGACTCGCGGAAGCGCACCATGTACTCGGTCGCGACATGCTGGGCGTCCGCGGCGCTGCCGCCGTTTCCAGCGAAGAAAATCGTTCCGCCCCGCCGGATCGTGTCCGCGTAGCGGCGCGCCAGAGCGGCGACCGCCGGAGCCAGTGCCGACGTGGCCTCCGCCGTTCGGGCCAGCTCGGCCAGGCCGGCAGCGATGCGGAGCGCGGTGCTCATTCTCCGTCCTCGAGCAGGTTGCGGAGCTTCTCGAGAAGTCCCGTCTTGAAGTGGATGGGTGGCACCGGCTCCAGCGCCTGGTCCTTGAGGATCGCCGCCGGGTTCCGGCGCGCGAGGAGGTCCGCCTGGGCCGATCCGCCCGCTTCGCAGAGATACCGGTATGCGGTTCCGATCATGCGGTCATCCCCGTGATTGTCGGCGGCAATGACATCCGCGAGTCCGGCGGCGAGCAGATCACGCGCCCGGCGGCCCCTCCCCCGCGGGGCGAGGATCGTCGTGGCATCCACCTGCATGACCGCGTTGAGAGATTTCCAGTGCCGGACCGCATCCGGCGTGCAGGCGGAGTACCGCTCCGGATGCGCGAGCAGCGGAACGAGCCCGAGCTGCGAGAGCTGGTGCAACGCGTTGGCGATCGACGTCACCGCCGTGAGCCGGCCGAATTCCACCAGGATATACCGGGTGCCTGCGAGACGCACTTCGGGATGATCCTCCACGTCGCGCGTGATGGCCCGGTCGAGCATCAGCTCGACACCGCGATGCAGCTCCACTCCATCGGGCGCGGCCGCCGTCAGGGCAGAGAACGCGGCGTCGTGGGATGACGGGAGCCCCTGACTCAGGCGTCCGACCGCGAGATGCGGGGTGAGGCAGACCGCCGTCACCCCGGATTCCCGCATCGCGGTGAGCACCCGGACCGACTGTTCCACCGTCCGGGATCCGTCGTCGACGCCGGGCAGGAGGTGACAATGCAGGTCGATCACGACGACTCCGAGCCGGCGGCGCGGAGGCGCGCCGCGAACACTCCGAGACTGGCGGGGTCGGCCACGGCCCGTGCCTTGAGCGCGAGCGTGACGAGCGCGTCGGCGGCGAGCAGGTCGAGGGCTGCGTCCCGCCCGCCTCGATGCCCCAGCGCGGCGCGGAGCGCGGCGTTCGCGGCCGCGCCAAGATCTTCGGCCATGTCGCCGGAAGCGCCGGTCGCTTCGAGGTAGAAGCCGGCCCTGGTCTGGAGCGCGGAGGGAGCTCCGGCGCTCTCCCGGTGGAACCAGTCCAGCGCAGGCGTCACGCGCTCGCCAGCCATTCCTCGATCAGACGGGGCGCCGCCTCACGTGCGGCCGGGAGGAGCGCAGGATCCCCGGCGCTCCCCGAGGCAAAGGTCGGACGGCCGCCGCCACGACCGCCGCTCACCGCCGCGATCCGATTGACCAGGTCTCCCGCCTTGAGACCCCGCTGCACCAGATCGTCGGTCAGGGCGACGTGCAAGGCCCCGCGGCCCGAGGTGCCGAAGAGGACCAGGGCTGCGCTCTTTCGTCCCGCCCGGAACTGATCGGCCAGCTGCCCGAGCTCGTCGCGATTCTCGGCCGACGTTTCGCCGATCGTGACCGCCACGTCCCGCACGGTGAGCTCCTGCCCGGCCGGCGTCCCGCCGCCGCCCTTGAGCATTTCCTGCACCCGGCTCTCGAGCTTGTCCCGCTCCTGCAGGAGCTGCTCGATTCGTCGCGCCATATGCTCCGGCTGGGTGCGCAGAAGATCGGACGCCTGACGAAGCCGGGCATCGACCGACTCGAGCACCGCATAGGCACCCGGTCCGGTCACCGCTTCGATCCGGCGCACTCCCGACGCCACGCCCCCTTGGGAGCTGAATCGAAAGAGTCCGAGCACCCCGGTGGTGGCGACGTGGGTTCCGCCGCAGAGCTCGATCGAGTCCCCCATCTGCACGACGCGCACCACGTCACCGTACTTGTCGGCGAAGAACGCCATCGCGCCGAGTGCCAGCGCCTCGGGGTACGGCATCTCGCGGGTCGAGACCGCGTGATTGGCCCAGATGGCCTCGTTCACGTCGCGTTCGATCAGCTCGAGCGTGGCGGGCTCGATCGGGCCGTGATGGGAAAAATCGAAGCGCAAGCGGTCGGAGTCCACCAGCGAACCCTGCTGCCGCACGTGAGTGCCAAGGCGGCGGCGAAGCGCGGCGTGGACCAGATGCGTCGCGCTGTGATTGCGTTCGATGTTCCGGCGGCGCGCCTCCGCAACCTCGGCCTCGACCGGAGTGGGGTCGAACGACCCAGGCATCAGTCCCGATACGACCACGCCGCGTTCATCCTTCCGAACGGCGTCCACGGGGAGTGTCCACCCCGCCCCGCGCACAATCCCGATATCGCTGACCTGGCCACCTGACTCGGCGTAGAACGGATTCTGGTGGAGGATGAGATCGACGCGCCCTTCTTCCTGCCGGAACGCGAGCGGCTCGGTGTCCGCGCGCGTCGTCTCATAGCCGACAAACTTCTGCTTTCCCCGGCGGAGAATGTTCCATTTGGGCTTCCGGGAGCGGATCCCCGGACCCGAAGGGCGCGTGCCTGACGTGCCCCGTTGCGCGGCACGGCTCCGGTCCCGCTGTTCCGCGAGCGCCGATTCGAAGCCGTCGAGATCCACGCCGATTCCCCGCTCCGCCGCAATCAGCTGGGTCAGGTCGACCGGGAACCCGAACGTGTCATACAGCCGGAACGCCTCGTCCCCCGGAATCGTGGTGACTCCGGTCGCGAAGAGCTCGTCGAGGCGTCGAAGTCCCCCTTCGATCGTTTCGAGAAATCGCACTTCCTCGGTCTCGGTCCATTTCCGGATTTCCGCCCGCTTGGCGTCGAGCTCCGGATAGGCGTCGTGCATGAGGTCGATCACCAGGCCGGTGAGCGGCGCCAAGGTCGGCTCCCGGCGGCCCAGAAGCCAGGCATGCCGCACCGCCCGCCGGAGGATCCGCCGGAGCACGTAGCCACGGCCCTCGTTGCTCGGATACACCCCGTCACCGAGCAGGAAGGTGACCGCGCGCGCATGGTCGGCCAGCACCCTGAACGACGCACCCGGGCCCTCCATGCTGCCCGGGTACGGCGAGCCCACGAGCTCCCCGATCCGGTCGAGCAACGGCTGGAAGACATCGGTGTGGAAGTTGTCGTCGGTGCCCTGGAGGACCGACGCAATTCGATCGAGCCCCGCACCGGTATCGACGGCGGGCTTCGGAAGCGGGGTAAGTGTCCCGTCCGCCGCACGGTCGTACTGCATGAACACCAGGTTCCAGATCTCGAGAAAGCGCCCCGCTTCCGCCTCTCGCTCGAACTCCGCCTGGGACAGCACGCGGGGCGCGGCCCCCGGCGTCCATTCGAGGTCGACATAAATCTCGGAACAGGGGCCGCACGGTCCGGTATCGCCCATCTGCCAGAAATTGTCGGCGTCACCCAGCCCGTAGACCGACTCCGGCGGCATCCCGGCCACCTCGCTCCAGAGCTTACGGGCTTCGTCGTCGGTGTAGTGAACGGTCACCCGGAGGCGCTCCGCGGGAATGCCCAGAAACTCCTTCGAGGTGACGAACTCCCACGCATAGGCGATGGCCTCGCGCTTGAAATAGTCGCCGAAGGAGAAGTTCCCCAGCATTTCGAAGAAGGTATGGTGCCGGCGGGTGAATCCCACCTGTTCCAGGTCGTTGTGTTTGCCGCCCGCCCGGACACACTTCTGACAGGTGGTGGCGCGCAGGTAGTCGCGCTGCTCCTGTCCCAGGAACACTCGCTTGAACTGCACCATCCCGGCGTTGGTGAACAGCAGGGTGGGATCGTCCTGAGGCGCGAGTGGTGCCGACGGCACCAGGCGGTGCCCTCGTGCCACGAAGTAATCGAGGAAGAGACGGCGGATGGTGCTGGTTTTCATCGGGGGAATATACAGCCACGAACTGCGTGAACGGTCAACGGTGAACGGTCAACGGGAGCCGCGCCCGCAGGGTTGTTACCGTGGACCGTGGACCGTGGACTGCTGACCGACCAGCTCTCCCACCAGTGCCGTCACCTCTCTCCCAGCGAATCCCCGGCGTGCCAGATAGGCGAGGAGCCGCCGCCGCTGCACCGGCCGTGGAAGACCGCGCAGCTGAGCGATGCGGCGCCGGGCCAGCACGTCGGGAGTCGGCGCCGTCGCGCCGTCGGGCCCGAAGCCCTCCGCGAGGGCGCGATCGATCACGGCGCGATCGACGCCCATGGCGGCGAGATCGCGTCGCAGCCGGAGCGGACCCCGGCCCCGCGCGCCACGGGTCTGGACGTAGCTCACGCTGAACTTCACGTCGTCCAGGAGACCAAGAGATTCCAGCCGATCGCGCGCGGACTCGGCGGCTTCGGGAGGATGGCCCTTGAGCACCAGCCGTCGTGTCAGCGCCCGCGCGGCAGATGGCCGATGCTCCAGGATGCGAAGGCCGGTCCGGTACGCGGCTTCGATATCCGCCGCCCGGCAGAGCCGGTTGTACAGGGGGTCGTCGAGGGCGAGTCCGGGAGCCAGCCGTTCCTGCTCCGCCACGCTTCGTGGCACCGTCAGGAGTGCGCGGCCCTCCACCAGAAGCCGCACGCTGTCGGCCCGCCGCGGATCGGGAACGACCGCCCCGATGACCGGGCGAGCCGACGGCTCACTCATCGTCGCCGGCATCGAGTTCGGTCTCGAGGGGAGCTCCCGCCGTCGACTTCATCCCGAGGAATTCCTTCACGCGCCCTTCGACCTCCGTGAGGAGTGCCGGATTGTCCTTGAGGAAGAGCTTGGCGTTCTCGCGACCCTGCCCGATGCGCTGATCGCCGTAGGAATACCACGCGCCCGACTTCTGAATGATGTTGGCCTCGGAGGCGATATCCACCACGAGCCCCGCATGACTGATGCCCTCATCGAACATCACGTCGAACTCCGCCTGCTTGAACGGCGGGGCGACTTTGTTCTTGACCACCTTGACCCGGACGTGATTGCCAATGACGGCCTCGCGTTCCTTGACCGGTCCGATGCGCCGGATGTCGAGCCGGACCGACGCGTAGAATTTGAGCGCTTTGCCGCCGGTGGTGGTTTCGGGATTGCCGAACATGACACCGATTTTTTCGCGGAGCTGGTTGATGAACACCACGGCGCAATTCGAGCGGTTGATGGCGCCGGCAAGCTTGCGGAGCGCCTGGCTCATCAGGCGCGCTTGCAGCCCCATATGGCTGTCGCCCATTTCGCCTTCGATTTCCTGCTTCGGCACCAGTGCCGCCACCGAGTCGATGACCACGAGATCGACGGCACCCGAGCGCACCAGGATTTCCACGATTTCGAGGGCCTGCTCACCGGTATCGGGCTGGGAGACCAGGAGGTTGTCGATGTCCACGCCGAGTTTCTTGGCGTACTCGACGTCCAGTGCGTGCTCCGCGTCGACATAGGCCGCTACCCCTCCGGCCCGCTGGACATTGGCGGCGAGGTGAAGGGTCAGCGTCGTCTTGCCGGACGATTCCGGACCATAGATCTCGGTGATCCGGCCCCGCGGAACACCGCCGATGCCGATGGCCGCGTCCAGATTGATGGCCCCGGTCGAAATGGCCTGGATCCGCTCCCGCGGCCTGTCCGACCCCATCCGCATGATCGAACCCTTGCCCAGCTGCTTCTCGATCTGAGCGATGGCCAGATTGAGCGCCTTACGGCGCTCCGCGTCGATTTTGGCTTCCTTGACGTCCGGAACAGCCATGGAATCACCTATCGTAAGATTGTGGTTGATTTTGCGTCACATGTATACTTCCATCAATGTAATGCCGAAGATTAGCCGAAACAAGATGGCACTTTTTCACTTTTCCACACCGGACCAGGCGTTCTCAATGTGACGAACCTGCGGAGACGTGGACGGATCGGTTCCCTCCTCGATCGCGATGAGATCGAATCGGTACCGGTCGGAGGGGAGCCCGAACCGGACTCGCCAGAGCTCGGCGAGATGGCAAAGGGTTGCGCGCTTTCGGTGGTCGACCGCCTCCTCCGGATGCCCGAAGCGGAGCGAGGAGCGGGTCTTGACCTCGATAAACGCCACCAGATTGCCCTGGCGGGCCACCAGATCGACATCATGATGGCCGAGGCGGAAGCGGTGCGCCTCGATTCGCCATCCCGCCTGGAGCAGGTGCGCCATGGCGATGCGTTCGCCGGCGTAGCCGCGCCGGTGCCGGGCGTCGGTCCATTCGGAAACGGGTTTTGCCGGCCGGGGGGTGCGCATGACCGACGATACAGCCCGGAGCGAAAACCAGAGAACCATTCCCCCGCGAAGAGCAACAGATTACCTCATCGGCCCGTAGACCTCCGATGACCCCACAGAAGCAAAGTCGTGGTACCCTGGCCGTCGTCGCGGTGGCCGTCGCAGCGGCGGCCACGTCGCTCGTCAATCAATTCACCCTGGATGACGCCGGACTGATCGTCGGCACCGACCGCTTGCACGGTCTCGTGCACTGGCGCGAGATCCTGGCATCACCCTACTGGCCCCCGCCCTACGCTCAGGACCTCTACCGGCCCCTGACCTCACTCCTGCTGGCCCTGCAATACCAGTTGGGAGCCGGCAGCCCACTGGTCTTCCGGCTGGTGAGCCTGGCGCTCATCATCCTGGCCAGCGTGGCGGTGCTCCGTCTCGGCTGGCGCCTCTGTCCCCCGGCCGTGGCACTCGGGATCGCCCTTCTCTTTGCGGCCCATCCGGTCCACGTCGAGGCCGTGGTCCTCGCCGTCGCACAGGGCGAGATCCTCGTCGGCCTCCTGGGAACGTCGATGGTGGTGGTGTACCTCGACGGGCGGCGGGGCAAGGGGCTGGGTCGCGGGGACTGGCTCCTTCTCGGAGCGATGTACGTCGCCGCCGGTCTGACCAAGGAGCAGGGCATGGTGCTCCCGGCCCTGTTGATCGCCGCGGAGCTGTTGCTGGTTCGAGTCCCCCCGTGGGGAGCGCGGGTTAGGGATCTCTGGCAAGGGTATGCCGCGCTCGCCCTGCTCGCGGGACTCGTCCTCCTGCTCCGGGGTATCGTGCTTCACGGGACGCCGCTCCTCGCGGCGCCGGCTCCCGCCCTGATGGGGTTGTCCCTCGCCGGCAGAACGCTCACGATGCTCCAGGTCGTGCCCGAGTGGCTCCGGCTCCTCGCCTGGCCCTGGCACCTCCGGGCCGACTATTCGCCCGCGGAATTCGTGGCTTCACGCGAGTTCGGAATCTCCGAGGCGCTGGGGCTCGCCATCCTGATTGCCGCGGTCGCGATCTTCTGGCTTGCCCGGCGCCGCGCGCCGGTCGTCGCGTTCGGCCTGGCGTGGTGCGCCATCATGCTGCTTCCCGTGAGCAACCTGTTCGTGCCAACCGGAATTCTGCTGGCGGAGCGGACGCTGTTCTCGCCCAGCATCGGTTTCCT